>ULYB01063273.1_pt1 | contig 30533 bp, 54 predicted proteins | sample 1961761 | NCBI WGS metagenome assembly ULYB01 (sample SAMEA4835852, study PRJEB28245) | human gut metagenome | biome: gut microbiome; material: fecal sample | place: Denmark | collected 2008
AAAAAAAATATTTAAATGATGTATATAAAAATCAACAATTATCAATGGATACTTTACTACAAAAGAGAGGAGAAAATAATGGATAACAATGATATAAAAGCAAAAATAACTATTATAGATGATGAAAAAAAAGAAGAAATAACTTTACCTATTAATTTATCGTTAACTGTTACTCAAATGCTGATTGAAGATGCAATAAAATCAAAGTTAAAAATAATAGTAGAGCCTGTTATATAACAATAAATGTATTTTAGATTGGTGGTGAATTAATTTTGAGTAATAGAGAATTTTTTTCGCATGATAGTGATGCATTTTATGATGAAAAAATTGTTGGGATGCGTGCTGATTATGGATTTGAAAGCTATGGATTATGGTGGTTTATTATTGAAAGAATGAGAAAAGAACAAGACTTTAAATTAGATTATAATAAGAAAATGTTTAGATCTATAAAAGTATTAACGGGAACAACAATTGATGTAGAAAAATTTATAAATGATTGTATAAATGAATATGAACTATTTGTTTTGGAAGAGGATAAATTTTATAGTAGATCCTTCCTAAATCGTATGAATTTAATGATAGAAAAACAACAAAAAAGGTCAGAACAGGCGAGAATTGCAGGAAAAAGGTCCGCTGAAGTAAGAAGGCAGAAAAAGAATAACGAAAATGGAACAGCCGTTGAACAACCGTTAGTTAATAATTCAACAGCCGTTGAACAACCGTTGGAAGATTTGCAACGGAATTGAACGAAACTCAACAAAATCAAATCAAATCAAATTAAATAAAATTAAATTAAAAGATATAAGATCTATCTATCCATCTAATCACAAACCAGAAAAAGAAAATAAAACTTTAACTAATATGATGGATGAGACGGAAAAGATGGAATTTGAAAGACTTATAAATAATTGTGAAATGTATATTTTTTCTCCAGAATTGGCTATTGAAATGACTGAAATCTTAAAGGAAATGTATATGAACCCAGAAACAAGAGAAAGAATACAAGAAATTAATTCTAAGAAGTTAAGTTATGCTTTGAAGAATTTTGCAATTGCTAATACTAAAAATAGAATACAAATACCTAAGGCATATTTTAAAAAATGCATTTTATCTGCATTAGATCAAACAGAATTAAGTGGACAATACGATACCGATACTATTTATGAAATGGAGGACTACTAATATGGCCTTTATTAGAGAAGATGAATTAATTTCAAGAAAATTGAAAATTTGTGAAAATTGCGAATGGTGTGTTCCGACTTTAAATTGTGAATTTCCACATTGTTTATTAACAGGAAAGCAAATGGGATTATTTGAAACATGCCATCTTTACAAAGATAGAACAGGAATGCATATAAGTATGTAATTAGTAAACATAATTTAAAACAAATTATAAATATTGAATTATTGGAAACTAACTCAACCTATAAAAAAGATACAAAGGAAAGGCGGTAAAATTATGGTAATAGAAAACATGCAACAAACAATAGAATTATTAAAAAATATTAAAGATTTTTTCTTTAACATAGATGAAACAGAAAAGAGATTAAACACAGAGTTATATAACAAAGAAGGAGAAAGAGATGACCTTTTACACGAAATAGAATTGAGTAAATTAAATGCAATAGAGAGAATGCAAACTTACTCAAAATTAGAAACAGTATTAAAAGAAAGAAGATGTATAAAGGATAAAATAGATTTAATAAATACAATAAAACCTTATGCAAGTAAATTTATAACAAAAGGTATTTGTGCAGAAACAGATACAACAATAAAGAATATTGAAACTTTAAAAAGTAATCAAGAGAATCGACAATATACACCAAGAATAATAAAAGACTTGAAATGTGCAAAGAAAAAGAAGGAGGATTAAAAAATATGAATTTTAGAGAAATTCAAGAAACACAAAAGATAAACAGAATAAAAGCAGAAAATGATTGCTTAACCTGTGAAGTGGTAATAACAAAAGAATTTAAAAAAGCGCCAATATCTATTGTGCAAGGGCATGGAGGACCTATTGAGATGGCACAAATGGCAAAAACTTTAATTGACGTGGCAGAATCATTAAAAAGAGAATTTCCAGAAATAAAAAATATTATTCCAATGCTAAATGAGAATGGAGGAATGAAAACAGCATATAAAAAAGTTGAAAGTTGGGAAGATTTAAAATGAACAATCAAGAACATTGGAGTATAGATCAATACAAGGAATATCAGAAAAACAAAGGAAAACGAAGTAAATATGGCGCAGTAAAAACAACTGTAGATGGACAAACATTTGATAGCAAGAAAGAAGCGGACTATTACTGTGATTTAAAGCTAAGGCTGCAATGCGGAGACATCAGAGGTTTTTGTTTGCAGCCTGTGTTTATACTAGCACCAGGACTAAAATATAAAGCTGATTTTATAGTGTTTCACAATGATGGAACATCAGAAATAATTGACACAAAAGGATTTAAAACAAAAGAGTATATAGCAAAAAAGAAAGTTTTTGAAGATAAATATAATTTAAAAATAAAGGAGGAATAAAATGAATCCAGTAAATTTTGAAGATATGAATTGTGTATTTAAAGCACCAGGATGTGGAGACTTACCAGCATTAAAAACAGATAAACATATAGTTTCTTGTTGGGAGATGACAGAAAAGGAAAAAGAAGAATTTATGAAAACAGGAAAAATTTATTTATCTGTAATGGGAAATATACAACCACCAGTAAGTTTATATGTAGATAGGCCATACATAAGACAATAAATATATAAAAAATAGAGGTGTGATATGTCAAAGATAAGAGAATATTCAATATATAAAGGAGAAAAAGAAATATTTGTGGGTACTATTGAAGAAGTTATGAAACACTTTAATGTAAAAAAAGAAACTGTTTATTTTTGGGCAACACCAGCAAATAAAAAAAGAGCAGACACAGGAATTAGAACAGGAAGAAAACCTAGAAAAAAAGAGCAATCAGGTGTTAAAGTAGCTGTGAGGCTTTGGGAGGATAATGAATAATGAAGTTTGAAGATATAAAAAATATGTCAAAACAAGAATTTGAACAATTTTTATTTAAGGTTCAAAGTAGCAATCAAAAGTTTTGTGTAAGATGTGGGAATTTTACATTAGATAGAATTACTATTTCTGTTGCTAAAAATGGAAACTCTCCACGAAAACTATGTAATATGTGTAAAGATTGCTATACTGATATGTTGGACTATTTAGGAGTAAGTGATATAGAGGAGTAAGAATGGGAAATTATAATAGTTGGAAAAGTGAAGATAGATATTATGATATATGCCCAATGTGCCGGACAGAAATTACCACAAAGGCACATGGTTTTGTTAAAAAAAGCGGATACATACACTAACAAAAAACTTACAAGGCTATGTAAAAACTGTTATTTGAAGGTTTTGGATTTCATTGGTATTAGTGATATTGAACTATACTAAAAACAAAAAATAAGCTGTTCATTAAATTGAACAGCTTGGATAATAAAAATATAAGGAAGGGGAGTTTATGGGAAAGCCAGTACAAAGAAAAAGATATAAAAATAAAAAAAATGTAACTTGTGAACAATGTGCAAACTGTATGTATGCAGAAAATGGCGATATGTACTGCGATGAGCATGAGAATTTTGCATATGTATATGATGAATTTTGTCCGACTGAGGAGTATATGTGGTGTAATGGAAAAAAATTTATAGAAAGGTAGTGAAGTACAAATGAAATTTTATGATAAAGAAATATACAATCGAAACGAAAAAATAAAAGCAGTAATAGTAATTATAATACCTTTTTTGATAGGTTTTATAGTAGGATGTTTTACTATGAATATGGAAACACAAACAAAAATTGATGACCTAAATAAGTTGATAGAAGAAAAAGAAAATAAAATTAATGAGCAATATGTAGAGTTAGATTCATTAAGAGAAACGATATATATGTATAACATATATGGAAAGTAGGTGTTGCAAATGATTATGTTTATAGCAGGATTATTAATAGGGGCAATTATTGGTGTTGGAATTATGTGTTTATTACAAGTTGCAAAGGATGATGATGAAAAATGAAAATAAATACAAAGAATAAATGGATAGAAAAACCTTCTCCAAAATCAATGAGAACTGGAACTGGATGGTTTGGAGAAATGAATAAAATTTATACATACAATAGAGAATATGCGGCAATGACAAGAGAAATTGATACGGAATGGGGAAAAGTAATACATTGTGCATTTAGAAATAAAGATGGTACAGATATTACCTGGAGAGAAAAACAATGGCTAAAGAACAGCTTGTTTGGAGAAAACAGAGTAGCAGTAGAGGTTTTTCCATCAAAAGACAGATTAGTGGATGCTGCAAATATGTATCATATATGGGTTTTTGAAGAAGGATTTGAATTACCATTTGGAATACATGATAAAGATAAATCAGAAAGAAAGGAGGAAAGTGTAAAGTGAAAGAGTTAAAACAACAATTAATAGGGCAAAGAGAAGGAATGCAGTTTGCATTAGATGAACTAGAAATGATTAAAAAAAGTATAGAAAGTAGAATAAAAGTATTAGATCAAGAAATAGAAAATATAAAGGAGTAAACTTAAAATGAAATGCCCAGAAAGATACAATATTATGCAACATAACATAAGAAAACCAATATTTGATGAAGACAACATAGTAAGAGGAGAATACCACTTATTAGTTGAAATACAACAGTTTGAAAATTGCTACAAAGAAAAATGCGCTGCTTGGGATAAGGAAAAACAAATATGTAGAAAGGTTGGGGAATAAATGAAAACATTTTATATTTTTCTAGATGTAGATGGTGTATTAAACAATTTTAATTATTGGGATGAATGCTTTAAAAGACATCACGTAAAGGGAATTATGAGTATGCATTGTTTTCCTTTTGATCCAAAATGTTTAAATAATTTAATGAAGTTAAACCAAGAATTACAAAAGCAAAATTATAACGTGAAAATAGTATTAAGTTCGACATGGAGATTAAATCAAATAGACACTGCAATTGTAAATTCTAGATTAGCTGAATATGGTATGACAATATTTTCAAGAACAATATATTTAAATAGTGGTGATAGAGGTTTAGAAATAAAAAATTTTATTGAAAATGAAAGATATGAACAAACAGATAATTTTCTAATACTTGATGATGAAATCAGAGATATAAAAAAGCATTTTGAAGATATACATATTATACATACTAACTTTGATACAGGATTCGACAGTAAAAAATTAGAAGAAGCCATAAAAAAAATTAATTTAAAAGGAGGTACAAAAGAATGAATGATAGAACTTTTATAGAAATGAATTGCAATAGATGTGTAAATAAAACAAATGAAAATGATTTATGCAATATAGTCGAAAAAATAAATGGTACATATGGATGTCCAAATGAAGATTGCATTAACATAAATGATTATATTAGAAATGAAGATGGGGATATAGGAATTGTAAAAAAAATACTATTACCAGATGAGAAAATGGAATCAACATATTTTGTTTGTGATACTACAATGGCCAGTGCATATTTAGAAGAAATAAAAAAGCATAGTACAGACATACTTGATTTAATAGAACCAGGAGATGTGTTAGAAATTGAAGAAGATGGCGATATTTTTTATATAGGTATTAAGAAAGATACAACTACATTTAGTTATTCTGATATAAAGGAAAGCATAAGAAATAAGGAAGTTAAATTATTAAGAATATTAACACACGAGCAATTTGAAGAAAATAGCTTTGAGGTGGTGTAACATGGGCATAGAAAGAGATTGTAAAAAAATACATAAAAAAATCAGAAAGTTTTATGAAAAGTATAAGGACAAAAGAAATATTTGCTTTAATTTACAATGTGACAAAGAAAACGATTCTTATGATATATGCTTATATGTTAATCCAAAAATAGAAGAACTTGATGTAATGAAAGAAAATATAAAAATTGAAAGGAAAAAATTATGCGAGAAGAAAATGAAATGACGGAAGTTAATGTGTATATTGCTAAAATATATGCCATAACAAAACCAGAAAAAGCAAAAGAAATCGTTGAGAATGCAAAGAAAAAATCTAAAACATCAGGACTATCTTATAAAGAAGTATTATCAGAAGAATTTATAAACTTACTGGATAGTCCTGAAAAAGAAGATAATAAAAAAATTATGGAAATGAATTTCAATGGAAAAATAGAAGATATAAGTATGATGCTATTAAGTGCAGAAAGATATGCATTAGGAAGACAGACATATATAGTTCAATGGACCTGTGAAGTTATAGGTGGAAATACGCATCTACTTACAACAAAGGACTTGAAAGTAATGATTAGAGATATTGAACAATGCAATAATTATGGTTGGGATTGCGATAAGAAAGAATGGCTTGAATTATTAGATATATTAAAATTGATTTTATCAAAGAGGGAGGAAAAGAAAAATGTATAGAATTAAAATTGAAAGGGAATTAAAGGAGTTAGAACAATTTGGATATAAAAAAGATATACAAGGAAATTACTCAAAAAAAGTAATGAAAGATACTAATAAAGGATGGACATATTTTGAAACAATTGAAATTAACAAAGAGGATAGAATTGTAAAAACTAGATTATATCAAGATGCAGCAGATCAAGAATGGATAGGATATATAGAGAAAAAAGGCAGATTTATTTATGACTTAGATGAAGCAGGATTACTAGAAGAAGTAAATATAACTAAATTAAATGAAATAAGATTTGATGAATTTTGTAAATTAAGAAAAGAAAATAAAGAATTAAAACAACAACATGAAGTTGCTATAAAATCATTACAAAATCAATATAAAGAACAAATAGAAGGACTTAAGGAAACAATAGTAACAATGACTGTGCATTCATATAATGCACAAGAGAGTTTTTTTAGTACAATAAGAAATATAGACAAAAAACTAGATTTGATATTAGGAGGTAAAAGATGATAGAAAAAGTAAATCCGGATCATCCAGATAAAGTAGCTGATAGAATAGCAGGAGCAATAGTAGATTTAGGATACAAAATACAGGAAAATCCTAAAATAGCAGTTGAAGTGTTAATAGGACATGGAAACTGTAAAATAATAATAGAAAGTTCAGTTAAATATAACGAAACAGATATATTTGATATAGTATATAGAATTACTAAAACCAATGATATTGCAATAGAAATAATATCTGCAGAACAAGATGAGTATTTAGCAAATAATCAAAAAGGAGAAATTAGATGTGGTGATAATGGTATATTTAAAGGAATGCCATTAACTGAAGAACAACAACAAATAAGTTATTTAGCACATCAAATTTATAATAAATATAAGAGTGACGGTAAATATATATTAGATATGCCAAATAATAAAGTAATTATATGTCAAAGTAATGCAAAAACGGAAGATCTAAAAAGTATTTATCCAACTGCAGTAATAAATCCGTTAGGAGATTGGACAGGCGGTATAGATGTAGACACAGGAGCTACCAACAGAAAAATTGGAAGTGATATGGCTGATAGTGTAACAGGTGGAGGACTTCATGGAAAGGATTTAAGCAAGGCAGATGTTTCTGTAAATATATATGCTTTTCTAAAAGCACAGGAGACAGGAAAAGAAGTAAAATTATGTTGTGCAATAGGAGACACAGAAATTGATGGAAAACCATATAAAGAAATAGTTGAAATAGCAAAAGAATATATAAATAAGTTGGGCGGCTTTGAAAAATTTGCAGAATGGGGATTATTTTAAAAGTAACAAATAATTAACAATGTAATAGGAGGTATATATATGCCAAAGAAAAAAGAAGATGAGACAAAACAAAATAAAATTCCTAAAAAAGTTGACAACAATGAAAAACAAGAAACAGATAATAAAAAATTAGGTTGGGTACAAATATTAGTATTATTAGGGAAACCGATATGGGATGCACAGAAGAAAAAATGGAGAGTGTTAAGTGGCTATCAATCAGTGTTAGGTAATCAGAATAATATTATTTTCTTTGAAGTAACTTTTACGGATACTCCTCACTGGGAAAACTTTATTGAAAAACAACTATATATTGATATTCCAAAAGAAAATGAAGATAAAACCAAAAGCGAAAAAAACTGAAATAAAAGTATAAAATAATTGAGAAAAGCGTTGGCTTTACTGGGAATGCGCGGTATAATGTGTGTCACAAGGAGGTATATAGTTATGTTAACAAAAAGATTTGGAATAGAAATCGAACTAACAGGAATAACAAAAGATACAGCAGCAAACGCAGTAAAGGAAATAGTAGGAGGAAGATTACAACATACAAGAGATAGTTATAATACCATAAAAATAAATGCAACAGACGGTAGAACTTGGAAAATAATGAATGATGCAAGTATAAGAAAACAAAACAAATGGGGAAATACAGAAGATAGAGCATATTCAGTAGAATTAGTAAGTCCAATATTAACAGCAGACGATATAGATAAAGTACAGGAAATAGTAAGAGCATTAAGAGCATCAGGAGGAAAAACAAATAGCACTTGTGGAATACATATACATTTAGATGGAGCAGATCATAATGTACAAAGCATTAAGAATTTTATAAATATAATAGCTAGTAAAAATGATTTGCTATATAAAGCATTACAAATAAAAGAAGAAAGAATGAGATGGTGTAAAAAGATGGACCAAAGATTAATAACTGAAATACAAAAGAAAAAACCAAAAACAATGCAACAAATAAAGGACATATGGTACAACGAAAGGAATGCAGGATTCCATAGTCATTATGACCAAAGTAGATATCATTTCTTAAACTTACATAGCTATTTTGAAGGAAACCATACGGTAGAATTAAGAGGATTTAATTCTACATTACATGCAGGAAAAGTAAAAGCGTATATATTATTAGCATTAGCAATAAACAATCAAGCATTAACTCAAAGAAAGGCAAGTTGTAAAAAAACTCAAGAAGAAAATGAAAAATTTGCAATGAGAATATATTTAAATAGAATTGGATTTATTGGAGCAGAGTACAAAAACTACAGAGAACATTTAATTAAACATTTAGATGGTTCTTCAGCTTGGAGATTTGGTAGTGATAATCCAAAATATAAGAAAAATCAAAAGGAGGAAAAATAGTTATGAATAAAATATATATAGCTTATGGGAGTAATATGAATAAGGAACAAATGGCAATTAGATGTCCAAAAGCAACACCAATAGGAGAATATAGACTAAATGATTATAAATTAGAATTTAGAGGAGTAGCAAATATTATAAAATGCAAAGGTGCTGAAACACCAGTGGCCTTATGGAATATAACAGAAAGTTGTGAAAAATCTTTAGATAGATATGAAGGATATCCAAGATTATATAGAAAAGAATATATAAAACTAAAAATAAATGGACAAGAAATTATTGGAATGGCCTATGTCATGAATAAAGGAGAAATATCAGAACCTAGTAGCTATTACTACAATATTATAAAACAAGGCTATAAAGATTTTAATATTGATATAACACCATTAGAAAGAGCTCTGATAGAAAGTAAAAAAGAACAAAGATAAAATAGGACATTGTATTACATATCAAAAAACATAGAATTATAATTCACTAAAGCATATAGCATACAATTTGCCTAGAAAGAGAGGATTTTGTATGAGTAAATTTGAGATTTCTGATAAAGAAAGTCAGTTTTTAAATTTGTTAGAACAAATTGTTACAGATGGAGTAGCAAGAGGAATAAAAAAGGGGATTGAACAAGCTAAAAATGAGGAAAGATTAAGAGAAAAAATAACATATGATACCAGGATTAAAAATACAAGATTATTATTAAAAAATTATAGAAGTTTTGTAAAGGCTTGTAAACAAGCAACATTTACTGAAAAGGAATTAGAAACAGCAACTGTTGAGGAAGTTTTAGACAAATTATTCTGTCAATCTTATGATGAAGTCACTGTAGTACAATCAATATTGACATCTAAGAAAAGAACAGAAATCATATTAACACATATAGAAAGAATTATAAATTTTTATATATTTGAATCTGAACAAAGTAAAAATGATGAAAAAATCCGAAAAGCACATATTTTGAATGATTTATATGTCGAAGGAAAATACAAACCAAAAATAAATGCGATGTCCGAAAAATACCATATAAGTGAAAGACAAATTAGACGTGATGCAAATTCCGCAATTGAAGAAATTGCAGTGCTTATGTTTGGAATAGATGGTATAAGAAAAATGTAATTTACCAGATTACATTTTTGTCCAAAACTTGTCCTTGACACGTCATTGTCAATAATTTATAATAATAATATCAAAAAATATGTTTAAAAATAAATCCCCTTTTATTTTTTGAAATAAATTAGTAAAAAAGAACTTGTGAAATTAGTGTTTTACAGGTTCTTTTTTGATGCAAAAGAAGAAGGTATTATATATGAAATATGATATATGTATGAAGAGAGAATGTAAAAATTGCTTTAAGCAATTAGAATGTTTTAAGAAAGAAGGAAAGAAAGATGGAATTGAAAAAACAAAAAATAGGGGATTTGAAAATAGCAACATACAATCCCAGAAAAGAACTAAACGAAAAAGACAAAGAATACCAAAAAATAAAAAATAGCATTATAGAATTTGGATATGTTGCACCAATTATTATTAATGCAGACAAAACTGTAATAAGTGGACATCAAAGGATTAAAGTTCTAAAAGACTTAGGATATGAAGAAATAGATTGTATAGTAGTTAACTTTGATAAAAACAAAGAAAAATTACTAAATATAGCACTTAATAAAATATCTGGAGAATGGGATTATCAAAAACTAGAAAGCATATTTAATGAGTTAGATGAAAATAATATTGATTTATTAATTACAGGTTTTGATGAAAAAGAAATTAATAAGCTAATAAAAGAAACAGAAGAAACAATGAACGAAAATACAGAAATAGATTTAGATGATTTCAATGATGACAAATTCCAATGTAAATGTCCAAAATGTGGTTTTGTATTTGATATGAATGAGCAAACAGGAAGTGAAATGATATGAAAGAGTATAATTGGTATTTAAAAGATATAAATAATATACCAAAGAATAATTATAAAGTCTTTTCATGTTTTTCTTGTGGTGGTGGTTCGACAATGGGATATAAGTTAGCAGGATATGAAGTTATTGGAAATTGTGAAATTGATAAAAAGATTAATGAAATTTATGTTAAAAATAATCATCCAAAATATAATTATTGTATGGGAATTCAAGAAATGAATAAGTTAAAAGAGTTTCCAAAAGAATTATATAATTTAGATATTTTAGATGGAAGTCCTCCTTGTAGTACGTTTTCATTATGTGGGGAAAGAGAAAAGAACTGGGGGAAAAATAAAAAATTTAGAGAAGGTCAAACAAGTCAAGTATTAGATGACTTGTTTTTTGAATTTATAGATTTAGCAAATATATTGAAACCAAAGATAATCGTTGCAGAAAATGTAAAAGGATTAATGCAAGGTAATGCAAAAGGATATGTAAATTTGATAATAAAAAAATTAAATGAAATTGGATACAACACACAATTATTTTTATTAAATGCAGCAAGAATGGGAGTACCTCAAAGAAGGGAAAGATTATTTTTTATTGCAATTAATAAAAATATTAATGTTTCAAAGATAAAACTAGAGTTCAATGAAACACCAATAAAATATGAAGAAATAAAAGATATTAATTATAAACCATTGAATAAAGACACATTAACCTATGAAAGATGGAAAAAAAGAATAGCAAGAGATGTAAAACTCAGTGACACAATAAAAAGAACAGAAAAAGGAAAAATAAGTTGTTTCAATACACAATATTTAAAAGATGATAGAACACCAGCAACAATAGCAGCAGGAGGAAGTCCACCATTACGATATGATGTACCTGGATATGCAAGTGATAAAGACATAATAACAATACAAACATTTCCGCAAGACTATGATTTTATGGGAATGAATGTACAATATGTGTGTGGTATGAGTGTACCACCAATTATGATGAAAAAAATCGCACAACAAATTCAAATACAATTATTAGATAGAATGCAAAGAGGTGATAAAGATGAACATACAAATAATAGATATTAATAAATTAATACCGGCTACTTATAATCCAAGAAAAGATTTGAAACCGGATGATGCAGAATATATAAAAATAAAAAATAGTATAGTCAAATTTGGGTTCGTAAGTCCATTAGTAATAAACAAAGATATGACTGTAATTGGTGGTCATCAAAGATTAAAAGTTTTAAAAGATTTAGGAATAACGGAAGTAGAGTGTATTGTAGTAGATTTAGATAAAACTAATGAAAAAGCATTGAATATTGCTTTAAATAAAATACAAGGTGACTGGGATGAAGACAAACTGGAAGCATTATTACAAGAATTGAAATTAGAAGAATTTGATATGAATTTAACTGGTTTTGATTTTGATGAAGTTGATGAAATATTAAATGATATTAATGGAACTAAAGAAGATAATTTTGATGTTGACTCTGCATATGAAGAAATAGAAGAACCAATTACAAAACCAGGAGATATATGGATATTAGGTAACCATAGACTAATGTGTGGAGATAGCACGCATAAAGATGATATTATGCGTCTTATGAATAATCAAGACGCAAACATGCTTCTTACAGATCCACCTTATAATGTGGATTATGTAGGAAAGACAGCTGAAGCATTAAAGATAAAAAATGACAATATGGATGACAATCAGTTTTATGAATTTTTAAGAAAAGTGTTTGAAAATATGTATATTGTTACAAAAGAAGGTGCATCAATATATGTATTTCACGCAGATACAGAAGGAATTAATTTTAGAAAAGCTTTCAAAGATGCAGGTTTTAAATTAGCAGAATGTTTGATTTGGAAAAAAGATTGTTTTGTAATGGGAAGACAAGATTATCAGTGGCAACACGAACCAGTACTTTATGGATGGAAAGAAGGCAAAGCACATTATTTTATAAATGACAGAACACAAAGCACAATACTAGAATTTGATAGACCAAAGCAGAGCACATTACATCCTACAATGAAACCTATTGACCTGATTGCCAAATTAATAAAAAATTCAAGTAGAGAAAATGACATAATATTAGATTTGTTTGGAGGCAGTGGTAGTACAATTATTGCAGCTGAACAATTAAATCGATGCTGTTATACTATGGAATTGGATCCAAAATATTGTGATGTTATAGTAAAACGTTGGGAAACTTTAACAAATAAAGAGGCAATTCTAAACAAAAGGTAGGTGGGTGATATGAGGTGATAGAAGATAATAACATAATTTCTAAAATAAGAAGAGACTATAAGGCAGGAAAAACCTACAAACAAATTGCTGAAAAATATAATGTCACTTACAATGAAGTTGTTTACTTGGTAAAAAAGAAAAAATGGGAAAGGGAAAGTAATTTAAGCAAAGTAAAAAAAGGAAATCAAAATGCAAAAGGAAATAAAGGTGGTCCTGGAGCAGAAAAAAGAAATACAAGAGCTTTAAAAACACGGAGAATATGAAACAATATACGATGATTTATTAACTGAAGAAGAAAAAACAATTATGATGCAGCAAGAATTGTATGATAAAAAATATCAAATAATGTCGGAAATAAAAATTCTATCAATTAGAGAAAGAAGAATATTAAAAAAAATACAAGACTTGCAGAATGGTAAAGAAATGAGTATTGTGAGAATGTCAAAGAGCTCATCAAATAATGTGTCTTATAGGAATAATGGAACATTAACAACTACTGAAGCAGAAAGTACCATAAATATTACACAAAGACTTGAAGAAGCACTTACGAGAGTACAAGAAGCAAAAAGAAGATATATAGATAGTTATCACAAAGTTGAAAATGATGACAGAAAACTTGAATTAGAATTAATTAGATTAGAAATGGAAGCAGCACGAGATGACAGTTCAAATACAGAAGATATGAAGGATGATAGTTTTATACAAGCATTAAATACTTCGACAGAAGGTGCATGGAATGATTATACTGAAGAATGATAGCAAAAGTTTTGATGAAAGAATTTCTAATCTAAAAAATAAGGTAATGCAAAATGCTATTACTTTAAGAAAAAAATTAAAAAATGGTACATTATTCAAGTTTAAACCATTCAGTTTAAAACAAAAGAAAATATTAACTTGGTGGACAGATAATAGTCCAGTAAAAGATAAAAATGGAATCATAGCAGATGGAAGTATAAGGGCTGGAAAAACATTATGTATGTCATTATCCTTTGTTTTATGGGCAATGACAAAATTTAACGGACAAAATTTTATATTAGCTGGAAAAACAGTAGGAGCATTTCGTAGAAATGTTCTTTTTTGGCTAAAACTAATGCTAAGAGCACAAGGGTATAAAATTAAAGACAGACGTGCTGATAATATGTGTGAAATATCAAAAGGAGAAATAATAAACTATTTCTATATTTTTGGTGGTAAAGATGAAAGATCACAAGATTTAGTACAACGGAATTACTGCTGCAGGTGTGTTTTTAGACGAAGTTGCATTGATGCCACAATCATTTGTAAATCAAGCACTGGCAAGATGTTCGGTAAAAGGCTCTAAATACTGGTTTAACTGTAATCCAGAAGGACCAAACCACTGGTTTAAAGTAGAATGGATTGATAAAAAGAAAGAAAAGAATATATTACATTTACATTTTACAATGGATGACAACCCAAGTCTTGATGAAGAAACCAAAGATAGATATAAAAAAATGTTTGTAGGTGTATTTTATCAAAGATTTATATTAGGATTATGGGTACTTGCTGAAGGAATTATATATCCTAATTTTGACAGACTAAAACATTGTGTAAAAAAAGTAGATATCCCAAATAAATTTGATTATTTCTATGTAACATCTGACTATGGAATTACAAATCCTCAGGTGTTTTTATTATGCCGGAATAAAATACATAGAAGGGAAACCACATGTATGGATACTAGATGAATATTACAACAAGGGAACAAAAAAGAATAAGAATGGCCAAGAGGAAAAGATAACTAAAACTGATGATATGTTTCTTAAAGATTATAAAAAATTAATAAAAGACATAGAAGTTAGAAAAGTAATCATAGATCCATCAGCCACTTCATTAATTAATTTATTCAAGCAAAATAAAATTGCAGTAAAAGAAGCTGATAATGCTGTAATTGATGGAATTAACTTAGTATTAAACTGGTTAGATGAAGGAAGAATCCATATTGTAGAAGAAAGATGTAAAAACATTATTAGAGAATTCAATTCATACATATGGGATGAAAAAGCACAGGAAAAAGGCGAGGACAAGCCTGTTAAACAAAATGACCACGCATTAGATGCATTAAGATACTTATTGCAAACATTATTCCCTAACAAGAAGAGGGGAGCATACTTTGTAAAATAAAGGAGAGAATTAAAATGATAACAGAAATGGATAGAATTAAAATGATAATATCTGAAGGTGCAAAAAAAGGATTGGTATTATCTAAATTTATTGATACTCAAATAAACGAATTTAAAGAGTCTGATACATTCAAGGAAATGATAGAAGGTAGTAGATATTTTAAAAACGATGGAGATATAAAAAATAAAAAAAGAATATTTATAAACGAAAAAGGACAAGAAGAAAGTGCTCCTCATTTAAAAAATTATCAACTGAAACATCCTATAATTTATAAAATGATAAATCAAAAAGCTGGATACTTATTAAGAAAGAAACCTACAATAAAACAAGTAATAGGAAAAGATGAAAAAGAAGATCCAGACTATAAAGACATTTTAAAAGATATATTTAATAATAAAATGCATAAAAGATTAAAATATACTTTAATAGAAGCGGTAAAAAGAGGTATAGGATGGTGGCAGTTATATATTGATGAGGATGGGGACTTAAAAGTAAGATTAAGGTATGCAACAAGAATTATACCTTTATGGCAAGATGAAGAACATGAAGTATTAGATGCAGTAATAATGACTTATGAGATTGAAGTATATACAAGTGAATATGAAAAGGAAAAAAGAACTAAAGTAGAATATTGGGATTTAGATGGTGTAAGATATTACATTTATGATGGTTCTAGTTTAATTGAAGATGTTGAAGAAGTAGAAAAAAGAAAAGATTTAGTTATAGGAAAAGATACAGAGGGAATAAGTATTTTAGCACATTTTAAATTTGGAGATACTCTTCATAATTGGAAGAAGATTCCTTTTGTATATTTTAAATACAATGGTGATGAAATGCCATTAATACATTTACTAAAAACATTAGTAGATTGCTATGATGAATTATGTTCTAAAACCGCAGATGCAATATACGATGCACCAGATGGAGTTAATGTAGTAAAAAATTATCAAGAGGAGTCTGGAACATTTCAAAGAAATCTTGCAACATATAATACTGTATTTTTAGATTCTGATGGAGAATATGATAGAAAGAATACAGAATTAAACATAGAAGCATTTAAAAGTTTTATAGAGCAATTAAGAAAAGACATTTATGAAGGTGGTTCAGGAGTAGACACACAAAGCGAAAAATTTGGAACACAAGAATCAGGAGTAGCTTTAAAACAATTATATGCAGATTTAGATTTAGACTGTAGCAATATAGAAACTGAATTTAAAAGTAGTTTAGAGTATTTTATGTTTTTCTATGATAACTGGATAGAAATGACGCAAGGAAAAGATTATACAGAAAAAGAAGTTGAATTTATATTTAATAAAACAATGACGGTAAATGAAAAAGAATTAATAGAAACTTTAGTAAGTAGTATGGATATGTTAAGTTTAGACACTATACTTTCAAGACATCCATATGTTAATGATGTAGAGGATGAAAAAGAAAAAATCCAAACACAACAAGAAGAAGAAATGAAAAAACAAGAAAGCGAATATGATAAAATGATAAAAGAACTCAATAATAATAATCCTACAAATACTAATAAAGATGGTGCAAAAGTTGGTGATAAATAATGAGTAGTAATGCAGAATATTGGATAAAAAGATTTGAAGAACTTGAGAAAGCACAACTTTTAAATGAAGCGAAGTATATTACAGAACTTCAAGAAGCATATGAAAGAACATTAAGTTCAGTAAAAAAAGAAATAAATAATTGGCTAATAAGATTTGCTGTAAATAATCAGATAAGCATGAAAGAAGCAAAAAAATGGTTAAATGCACAAGAACTAAAAGAATTAAAATGGGACATTGATGAGTATATAAAGTATGGCCAAGAGAATGGTATAGATTTAGTATGGAAAAAAGAATTAGAGAATGCAAGTGCAAGAGTTCATATTTCAAGATTAGAAGCATTGCAGCTTCAAATACAACAGCAAATTGAAAAATTATATTATAATGAACAACAAACTACTAATGATTTTATTATTGAATCATACAAAGATACTTATTATAAAACTGCTTATGAATTGCAAAAAGGTTCAAATGTTGCATTTAAATTTGCTGCATTAAATATTGATGCGATTCAAAAAATTATATCTAGGCCATGGACAAGTGATGAGCAAACATTCTCGGATAGAATATGGAAAAATAAAAAAGCATTATTGGATACCTTACAGAAAGATTTAGAAAAATCTTTAAGAGGAGATGCAGATGAATTAATAGATAAAATTTCAAAAGATTTTAATGTGGCAAAAGGAAAAGTAGGAAGATTAGTAATGACAGAGTCAGCTTTTTTTTCTAGTGCATCAAGAAAAGAATGCTTTAATGAATTGGGTGTAGAAAAATATATAAATATAGCAACATTAGATTCAAAGACATCCGAATGGTGTAGAGAAATAGATGGAAAAGTCTTTGAGATGAAAGAATATAAAGTTGGAGTTACAGCTCCACCTTATCATATATGGTGTAGAACAACAACGGCTCCATATTTTGAGGATGAATTTGAATTTGGAGAAAGAGCGGCAAGAAATACTGACGGAAAGACATATTATATACCAAGAAATATTACATATAATGAATGGTTAGAGAAATATGTAAATTCTGATCCGGCAACTAAAAAAGCATTTGAAACCGAAATAAAAATGAATAAAAATAAATCTTCTGATTATGAACAATATAACAGATATAAAGATGTATTAGGTGATGATGTACCTACAACATTTGATAAATTTCAAGAAATGAAGTATAATAATATTGATGAATGGAAAAACCTAAAAGCACAATATTCTGATGCATTAGGAATTACAACAGAAGATAGAGCAAAAACATACATCAACAATGTTAATAAATTGATAAATCAAGGAAAACAAGACAAACACATATTAGGAAGTAACAATTATACAAATGGAAGAAGTTACTTGACGATATCTAAAGAAAAAGCACAAGAACTTATTAATCAGTATGCAGGAAAAGGAACATTAGAATTTAGTGACAGTGGAAAATGGAATAAAAAAGAAATAATAACAGTAAATGAACAAATTGGAGTTGTAAAAAATAAAAATGAGGAAATAAAAACAAATAGTTTTAAAATACATTATAGCAAAACTGGAACACATATTGTTCCTTATAGGAAAGGTGGAAGTTAAAATGAAGGGGATAAATTCAGAGAAACTATTAAATAAAAGAGTAAAAATAAAAGCATATAGTAATAATGAATATGTAGGAACTGTTATAGGTTATGTACCAGCACAAGATAATGAACCAGAGGTAGAGGAAATTAGTATTTTAAATGAAAAAGATAATAAAAATTATTCATTATTTGAAAACGAAGTTAGAAATATAGAAATACTAAAATAAAACCAAACACGTTCAAACGAGGTTTGAATATGAGGCAATTTTATTAGAAAGGTATATAGTTATATACCTTTTTTTGGTGTCTGCAAAATAGTGGCAGATTAAATGGATTCTTAAACAACCATAACAAAGTTATAAAAGTAAGTATGTATGTTTACATACTTACTTTTTATATATCACGATTTTGTAAGTTGTTCGACAACAACACCAGGTCGGAGGCGTTGCTCCGTATAAAAACACGAAAGCCTGAATTGAAAGGAGAAAACATGAAAAGGGAAGAACTAAAAGCAATGGGCTTAACAGATGAACAGGTAGAGTCTGTTATGGCCAAAAGTGGTGCAGAGGTTGCTGCACTAAATACTCAGATTACAACCTTAAAATCTGAAAAAGCACAATTGGAGAATGACAAAAAAGTTATTACAAAAGAAAAAGAAGATAAGGAAAAAGCAATTGCAGATTTACAAAAAAATAGTATATCAAAAGATGAATACGACAAAAAGATTAAAGAAATTGAGGATAATGCTAAAAAAGAAAATGAAGAATATGTTTATAATGATTTATTAAATAAAGGTCTAGATGATGCGAAAGTATTAAAAGACGAGTTAACAAGACAAGCTATAATTTCATTAATAAACAAAGATAAGAGTAAAACCAAAATATCTGATGACAAAAAATCATTGGTAGGATTAAAAGAATTAATCGATGGTTATAAAAAACAAGCACCTCATTTCTTTGAAAAAAAGGCATCAGGATATTCACCAGTTGATCCAGAAGGAGATAAGGGTGATAATGATGGCGAAATTAGTATGGGTTCTAATTTTGCAAAACAAGCTAATGAAAGTGATAATCCAAATACAAAAAGTCAATTTTTTAATTAATTTTAGGAGGTAAAAATTATGTATGTAAAAAAAGAAAGTGTAAATGAAGTTAATTTTTTAGCATCTGCTAAATTTCAAAATTTTACTTATCAAGTAGATGATTCAGGAATAGAGGCAGACGCAAATGGAAAGAAAATTGTTCAAGCAGGAACAGTTTATAAAAAAGATAGTAAAGCAATAGGTTTAGTATTTGCTGATGTAGATGTAACAAATGGTCCTCAACCTGCAGCAATAATGGTAGAAGGATATGTTATAGAATCTAGATTACCAGCAGTTGTAGAAGAAGCAGATAAAACTGCAATGACAGGAATTAAATTTAGATAAAAAATATTATAAAAAATAGAAAAAAAGAAGGAGTGTGTTTAATATGCCTAAAAGTGTATTAGAATTATTTAATCAAAAAGAAGTATTGAATTATTTAAAGGATAGAAAATATCCGGCAATGGTGGGAGAAGAATTATTCCCAGAAGTAAAAAGACAATCATTAGAATTTGATATGTTAACAAATGGAAGTAAAACACCAGTTATTGCATCTGTTCATGGATTTGATACAGAATCAGAAATTGGTCAAAGAGAAGCAGAAAAAATGGCTATAGAATTAGCTTTAATCAAGAGAAAAATGCAATTAAAAGAAAAAGAAATAATTGCTTTAGAGTCTCCAAGAAACGAAGCAGAAAGAACATATTTAATGAAAAATGTATATGCTGATATTGATTCTTTAGTAGAAAGTATTAAAGCAAGAGTAGAAGCAATGAGAATGGAACTAGTAGCAACTGGTAAAATCACATTAAATGAGAACAATCTAGATGCAGCTATTGATTTTGGTGTGCCAGAAGAGAACCAAGTTACAAATGTTGATTGGAGTGCTGCTGATTCTAATCCAATTAATGATATGATTACTTGGAAAAATCAATTAGATTCTGCTCCAGGAAGAGTATTAACATCTACAACAGTATTAGCAAAAATATTAGCTAATAAAAATGTTGTTAATGCTATTTTTGGAAAAGACTCTACAAGAATTGCATCTGTTGGAGAACTAAATAATTATTTAGAGCAATTACAATTACCTAAAATTTATACATATGATGCAAAGTATAGAAAATTAGGAGCAAATGGAAAATATACAAAACATAGATATTTCCCAGAAAATGCATTTGTTATGATGCCAGGAGAACCTTTAGGAGAAACTATTTATGGACCTACAGCAGAAGAAATCAGACTTCAAAGAGATCCATCAATAGATATAAAATTAGTAGGAAAAATACTTGCTATGATGTACGAAGAGGGAACCGATCCAGTTAGTACATGGGAAAAAGCAGTTGCTACTGCATTACCAGCATTAAAATGTGCTGATGAGTTATTCCAAGCAACAATAAATATAGAGTAGAGACAATATGTCTTTACTCTAAAATTTTTATAAAGAGGTGATATTTAATGAAAAAAGTTAGTCCAAAAAGTGCAGGAGTTAAACTTAATGGAAAATGGTGTTTTAAAGGACAAAATGAAATTGTTAGTGATGAAGAATACAATGCAAATAAAGAATTTGTAGATGTAATAGAAGATATTAGAGAAAATAATGAAAGAGTAATAGAAATAGTTGTAAAAGATGAAACTATTGATTTAGAAGAATTAAAGAAAGACATTGAAGAATATGTTGAAAATTATAAAAAAGAAGAAGTAAAAACAGATAAAAATTCTAACGAAAATGTAGATGAGACCGATAATACTTCAGATAATCCAGGTGAGGAATTAGAAGCATTAAAAGAAAGAGCAGCAAAATTAGGAATTACTGTAACTCATAATATGAAAAAAGAAACAATCATAAAAAAGATTGAAGAAAAAGAACCTGAATCAGGAGAAGACCAAAATCCAAAAGGAGAGTAGGTGATACTATGTCAGTTTTAGAAAAGTTAAAAAGTAAAACAAATAATATAGATGTTGAACAATTAAAGAAAAGGTTAATAAAAGAATTAAAACTAACAACTGATAATAAAGATGCTATTACTCAAGTAGAATATTCATTATTAGATACATTAGTTATAATCTTAGATACCATTCATCAATCCAAAATACCAGATGGATTATATACAACATGGTTAAGAATGACAAAAGATTATTGGTATTTAAATGGGTATGATAAATTGTTTAATAACACCTCTGAAGAAGAAGGAAATTCTAAATCAAATGTAAAAGTTAAAAGTTTACAAATTGGTGATACAACAACAACATTTGCAGACACAACCTCACAAGTAGAGATAAACGGTATTACTTATAGCACAGGTACTGTTGAATATTCTGAGGATGGACTAATAGAAAAATATAAAAAAGATTTATATAGGCATAGAAAGATGAGGTGGTAACAATGGACTATATTGCTATTGCTAGAAAAGAAATAGAAAGTCATTATGATTCCATTTGTGATATTATAGAGAGACAATCAGTAATCGAAAATAATATCACAAAAGATAAAAAAGAAGTTACTGTCGAGTCTGAAAAACCTTGTAGAGTTTCTTTCGAAGATATATATGCAAATACAGAAACAGATACCGAAACCAAGAAAAATCAAAAAATAAAATTATTCATAGCACCAGAATTAGTAATTAAACCTGGTAGCAAGATTGTTGTTAAAGGAAGAGGCAGAACTACAACGTATAAGAATAGTGGAGAACCTGCTATTTATAACACTCATCAAGAGATTATGCTCGAATTATGGAAAGGTTGGGCTTAATATGGCTAAGTGGGGAATGTGTGATTTTAGTGAAATAGAAAAATTGCAAAAGCAATTTGAAAGATTATCTAAAGTAGACATAGACAGATTTTGTCAAGAGGTAGCAAAAGAACTAGCAGCAAGATTGCTTTCAAAGGTAATTCCAAGAACTCCGGTAGGAGAGGGAAGTTTCGAGGTTATAAAAGGAAAAAGATATACAATAAAAAGTGGTGGAACATTAAGAAGAGGATGGACGGCTAATACTGAAGCGGAAGCAGAAGGTGGAGCAGTGCCAGATGCGACTACTTATGCAAAATCTTTAAGAATTGCTAGGATGGGAAACAATTATATAATAATAGTTGAAAACCCTGTGAAATATGCTTCTTATGTCGAATATGGTCATCGCCAAGAACCTGGAAGATATGTACCAGCATTAGGTAAAAGATTAAAAGCATCTTGGGTTGAAGGAAAATATATGTTGACTATATCTGAAAAGGAACTAGAATCTGAAATTCCTGCATTGCTTGAAAGAAAAATGAAAAGATATATTGAGGAGTGTTTTAATAATGGTTAATAATGTAATTAATGAAATTGTAATTGGGATAGCCACAAAAATTACAAAAATATATGAAGATAAAGGAAAATATCCAATATATACTGATAATGTGAAACAAGGACTTGAAAAACCTTGCTTTTTTATTAAATATCTTAATGGAGAAGAAAAAAGAGAAATTGGGTTAGAAAATAGATTTTATAGAGATACATTGAACTTTGTTATTATAGGCCATACTTTAGATGGAGATACTGAAATACTTAATGATATGATTGATAATCTATATGATTTAGAATATATAGAACTAACTGATAAAACTTTGTTAAGGGCACACAAATTGCATCCTAAAATAGAAGACGGAGTTTTACACTTTTTTATAGACTATGAGATATTTATAAAAAAAGAAGATGCTACGACAACGAAAATGGATAATTATGATTTATCAGGGGAGGTAAAAAAAGATGAAAACATCTAAAAAAGAAGCAAAAAAAATAACTGAAGAAAAATTTACAAAAGAACAAATTGTTAATTCTAAAACTTTTATTGAAAATAGAGATTTATTGAAGGCTATATTAGAAGATAAAAGTTATAGTAAAAAAGAAATTAATGAAATAATCAAAAATTATAAGAAAGGAAAGGTGAACTAATATGGCATTAGGCGGAGGAACTTTTATAAGCCAAAATAAAAAATTACCTGGTACATATATTAATTTTGCATCTGCACAAAGTGCTTCATCTTCTATTGGAGAAAGAGGAACTGCTGCAATGGCAATTGAAATGGACTGGGGAAAAGATGGAGAAATAATAGAAGTTACATCTGAAAGTTTTGCAAAAGATTCTATGAAAATATTTGGATATGATTATTCAAATGAGAAATTAAAAGGATTAAGAGATCTATTTAAAAATATCAAAAAGGCATATTTTTATAGATTAAATACTGGTAATAAAGCTACTGTTGATATTGCTACTGCCAAATGTAGTGGAACACGTGGAAATGATATAAGAATAGTTGTTGCAAAAAATATAGATGATGAAACTAAATATGACGTAATTACTTATTTAGGAACAAAAGAAGTTGATAAGCAAACAGTAGAAACAGTTAGTGAGTTAGTAGAAAATGACTATGTAACATTTACTATGGAATCTTTACAAGTAACTGCAGGTAAAAATTTAACAAGAGGAACAAATGGAGATGTAAGTGGAGAAGCACATCAAAACTTTTTAGACAAATTAGAATCATACCAGGTAAATGCAATAGGATGTACAGCGAAAGACCAGTCTACATCTAACTTGTATGTTCAATATGCAAAAAGGTTAAGAGATGAACAAGGTATAAAATTTCAAGTTGTATTATATAATAATGCTGCAAATTATGAAGGTGTTGTAAATGTGAAAAATACAACTGCCGAAGATGATTCTGCACTTGTTTATTGGGTAACTGGAGTAATTGCTGGTTGTGAAATAAACAAATCAAATACAAATAAAACGTATGACGGAGAATATACAATAAATGCAGATTATACACAAGCACAACTAGAAGCTTCAATTGATGCTGGAGAATTTACTCTTCATAAAGTTGGAGATGAAATTAGAGTTTTAGTAGATATTAATAGTTTAGTAGATACAACAAGTGAAAAAGGTGAAGAATTTAAATCTAATCAAACAATTAGGGTATTAGATCAAATTGCTTCAGATGTTGCTAGTGTATTTAATTCTAAGTATCTTGGAAAAATAGCAAACAATGAAGCTGGAAGAACTTCACTTTGGAGCGATATAGTAACATTGTTTAAGGATTATCAAACACTACAAGCAATTGAAAACTTTGAAGATGAAGACATAAGTGTTGAAATAGGAAATGATAAAAAATCAGTAACTATTAATACAAGTGTACAAGTAATTAATGCAATGGAAAAATTGTATATGACAGTAGTTGTAGAGTAAAGGGAACAAATAAAATTGTTCTCTTAATTTTTTTATAAGGAGGAATTAAGAATGGCTAATATAACAATGAATGCAAAAGATGCCATCAGTGCAAAATTGGCTGAGTGTTTCGTTACTATTGAAAATAGAAGATATTTGTTAATGCAAGGAAAAGATTTTGAAGCAAAATTTGAGAAAACTAAAAAAGAAATTAATATATTAGGAAAAACTGGTTCTGGTAACAAATCAACAGGGTGGAAAGGAACAGGTAAAATTACTATATATAAAAATACATCAATATTTGACGAATTAATGGAAAGATATAAAAATACAGGAGAAGATATATATTTTGACATTCAAGTAACAAATGATGATCCTACATCTGCAGCAGGAATTTGCACAATGGTATTTAAAGGATGTAATGTTGATGGTGGGGTTTTAGCAGCATTTGACGTTGATGGAGATTTCTTAGAGCAAGAAATAGACTTTACATTTGAAGATTTTGCAAATCCAACTAAATTTACACAATTAGCAGGTATGCAATAATAAAAATAAATAAAGAAAAAATGAAAGGAAAGATAAGATATGAGTTTAGAAAGTTTTATGTTGAAAGATGAAGTAAAAGAAGTAGAATATATTGCTTCTAATAGATTTAAAGATAAAGAAGGAAATGTTGAAAAATGGAAATTAAAAACCATTACTGCAGATGAAAATGATGCAATAAGAAAACAATGTTATAAACAAGTACAAGTTGGAAAAAGAATGAAACAAGAATTTGATACTGTAAAATATTTAGAATTATTGGCAGATAGATGTGTGGTTTACCCAGACCTACATAATGTCGAGTTGCAAAATTTTTATGGAGAAATGGATTCAGTAAAATTATTAAAGAAACATTTACTAAATCCAGGAGAATATGATGACCTTATGGCTGAAATTCAAAGAATAAATGGATATAGTCTAGATGATGCGGTTGAAGAAGCAAAAAACTAATTCAAGAAGGTGATAGTGATGCTGTATTTGCACACTTTTGCCTTCAAAAACTTCATAAATTTCCGCATGAATTTCTAAATTTAGATTTCAAAGAGAAGGCCTTTGTCATAGCATCAATACAATTACGAGTAGATGATGAAAAGAAAGAGGCAGCAAAAATAAAGAAAAAGTAATTATATCTTATTTTTTCTAAAAGGAGGAGAATATGGCTACTATAAGAAGTTCAATAGTGGTTCAAGATATGGCTTCCTCTGTATTCGCAAAGATAAATTCAAATCTAAATAGAACAACAAGAGGTTTTAAAAATCTAAATAATGAAATGTCAGTTGCACCTACAAAATCTATAAATAATGCTGAAAAGTTAAACTCGGCAGCTTTACAAACGGAATTAACATATCAAGCAGAATTACAAGTTTTAAAACAAGTAGAAGCGGAAGCAAGAAAAATAATTGCTGCTGAAGGAACACAAACAGCAAGGGCCCAAGATATTATAGCAAGTGTTAGAGAACAAAGAAATTTAGTTCAAAGTCTAAAAGGTAACTATGATAATGTAGCAAAAAGTGTAAAAAATGGACATGATAATCAAGAACAATTTAATAATAGTATAAATACTGCAAATGAAAGTAGTAATAAACTTTTAGGTACAGTAAAAAATATTGTGCTTGCTCTTGGTGGTGTAACAGCAATGAAGAGTTTAGTTAATTTATCAGATACTGTTACTAACAATAAAGCAAGGTTAAGTTTAGTTGTAGATGATGGTGGAAGTGTTGAAGAACTTGAAAATAAAATTTTTGCTAGTGCAGATAGAGCAAGAGCAGATTATTTAAATATGACTAGCTCAGTATCAAAATTAAGTTTAAATGCTGGTAGTGCATTTAAAAGTAATGATGAAACAATTGCATTTGCAGAATTATTAAATAAACAATTTGCAATATCAGGTGCACAACAACAGGAAATTTCAAGTGCTACACTACAATTGACACAAGCTTTAGGTTCTGGAGTGCTTCGTGGTGAGGAATTAAATGCTGTATTTGAAGCATCTCCTAATATCATCCAAACTATAGCAGATTATTTAGAAGTAGATATTGGCAAGATAAGAAACATGGCTTCAGAAGGATTAATTACAGCAAATGTAATAAAAAATGCAATGTTTGATTCTGCAGACCAAATAAATGAAAGATTTAATAAAATGCCGATGACGTGGTCTCAAATTTGGACTAAAGCAAAAAATTATGCAGTTAAGGCATTAGATCCTGTATTAGTAAAAATAAATGAATTAGCAAACAATCAACAAGTTCAAGAAATGTTCAATATGTTTATAGATGGTGCTAGTTTAGCGGCACAGGCAATATTGGGACTAGTAGAAGGCATATCATGGTTAATTAATATATTAGAGCCAATGGCACCAATTATTTTAGGCATTGTTACAGCATATGTAGCATTTAATATAATTTCTGGAATAACTAGTGGAATATTATCTATCATGTCATTAGTACAAGGAATTCAAGCAGCTGCGAGTATGATGCAAGCTGGAGCAACTCTTTCCGCAACAGCAGCACAATGGGGATTAAATTCCGCATTATTAGCATGTCCAATAACGTGGATTGTAATTCTTATAATTGCTTTAATTGCAATTTTGACATATTTATGGTTTACAAATGATAAAGTAGCATATGCTATTCTTTATCTTTGGGATGCATTAAGATTGGGAATAATGGTAGCAGGTTTAGGAATTCAAGCCGTTTGGTATGGATTACAACTAGCTGCTTTATTTTTATGGCTTGGAATTCAAACTGTAGTGCTAGGATTAATGACCGCATGGTATGGATTTCAAACAGGAGTTGAAGCGGTATGTCTTGGAGTATTATCTATATTTCAAGGTTTGTATAATGGTATAGTATCAATAGTTAATGCAATCATAACTGTGTTAAATAAAATACCAGGTGTCGAAATAGATACAGTTGAAGCAGCACATTTTGCAGATGATTTTGCAGGAAAAATGGCAAATAATATTATTGATAGAAACTCTAAATTGCAGGAAATGGCTAGTCAGATGGATGGAACAATGGATCAAATTAATACTATAAAAGGAAAAATGAGTTCTGATCTTAGTGCATCTGCTACTAATATTCAAAATAAAGCAATTGAATTAAATACTACTAGACAAGACAGAGTTGATAGTAGAAATGACTGGGCCAAAGGTGCAGGAGATGCTATAAAGAATGCATTAAGCAACTTTTCTTTAGATCCATCAAGTTTTGGAGGAGATAATGCAGGAACTCTTGACGATATTGCGGGTAATACCAAAGATATAGCAAACAATACTGCAGATATAACAGATGAAGATTTGAAATATCTGATTGATTTAGCAGAAAGGGATACAATAAATAGATTTACTACAGTACCATTAACCATTAACTTAACTAATAACAATAGTATAAATGGAGAACAAGACATTGATGGAATTGTAGATCAAGTAACAAATAAGTTAACTGCTAAATTAGAAGAAGAATTAGAATATGTATCTGATGGAATACATGAATAAGGAGGAACTAATCTATGGCATATTATTTTTATTTAGGAAATGTGCTTCTTCCTATTCCTCCTAAAAAATTAGAATTAAAAATTAGCAATCAAAATAAAACATATGATTTGATGAACTACTCAGAAATAAATGTTTTAAAAAATCCAGGACTAACAAGCATGGAATTTGAAGTTTTGCTTCCAAATGTTAAATATCCATTCGCAATGTACAAGAATGATTTTCAAAATGCTAAATATTATTTAGGAATTTTAGAAAATTTAAAGGTAAATAAATCAGCATTCCAATTTATTGTTATTAGAAAATTTCCAAATGGTAATAGTATTTTTGATACTAATATAAAAGTGTCAATAGAAGACTATACAATAACAGATTCTACAGATGAAGGATTTGACACAAAAGTAAAAATAAAATTAAAACAGTATAGAGAATATTCTACAAAAACCGTACAAATAACAATTAAACAATACAAGCCACCAGTAGTAACTAGAACAGTAACTACAAATAATACTGCAGCATCCAAGCCAAGTGGGCAAAACTATACAGTAAAACGTGGAGATTGTTTGTGGAATATAGCAAAAAAATATTATGGGAATGGAAGTAAATATACAACTATTTATAATGCTAATAGAGACAAAATTAAAAATCCTAATTTAATTTATCCAGGACAAGTGCTATGGATACCTGCATAGGAGGAAAAAATGAGTCAACAATTATTAATTCAAAATGGAAATACAGTATTTGAACCGGTAGTTCAAGATGGAGTTACTTGGACTACCGAAAGAAAAGGTGCTGCAGGTAAATTAGAATTTAAAGTATTAAAAGATAATATTATAAGTTTTGAAGAAGGAAATCCTGTAGCTTTTAAAGTTAATAATACAAATTTATTTTATGGTTTTGTTTTTAAGAAAAAAAGGGACAAAGAAAAAATAATAACAACTACAGCATATGACCAATTACGATATTTAAAAAATAAAGATACTAAAACATATACTAATAAAAGAGCAGATGAATTGGTACAAATGATAGCAAATGAATATCAATTAAATACAGGAGTATTAGAAAATACTGGATATGTAATTGCAAAAAAAGCTGAAAGTAATCAATCACTATTTGATATTATATTAAATGCATTAGATGAAACAATAAGAAATAGAAAAGAAATGTATGTATTATATGATGATTTTGGAAAGATATGTTTAAAAAATCTAGAAAGAATGAAAGTAGGATTAGTTATAGACGAAGAAACAGGCGAAAACTATGATTATGAAAGTTCAATAGATTCTGATACATATAACCAAATAAAATTAACATACGATAATTCAGATACAGGTAAAAGAGAAATATATATAGCAAGAGATTCAAGTAATATAGAAAAATGGGGAGTATTACAATACTTTGATACAATTGATGAGAAAACGAATGGAGCAGTTAAAGCAAGAGCATTGTTAGATTTGTATAATCAAAAAACTAGAAGCCTAGAAATAAAAAATGCACTTGGAGATATTAGAGTTAGAGGAGGTTCTCTCATAATAGTTAATTTAGATTTGGGTGATATAAAATTGAAAAATTTTATGTTAGTTGAAAAAGCAAAACACACTTTTAAAGACGGAGAGCATTTTATGGACTTAACATTAAGAGGTCAGAACTTTATATCTGGGTAGGAGGTAAAGTGAAATGGGAAGCTTAGGAGAAGTAATAAAAAAAATGGCTGTAGGAGCAAATGATGCAAATGCTCCTACTTCTGTTTTATTTGGTACTGTGACAAGTGTGAATCCACTTGAAATAACAGTAGAACAAAAATTAAAATTAACAAAAGAGTTTTTAGTTCTTACTAAAAATGTAAAAGACTATACTGTAGATGTTAGTATGGATTGGGAAACAGGAAGTAAATCATTAAATGCTAATCACAGCCATACTTTAAATGGTGATATTTCTGTATCATCTAGTGCAGAAGTAAATCCAAATCCAGACAATATTGCAGTAAATATAAAAAACGAAGTTAGTAATAATATTGGAATAGAAACAAAAAATATAAATTTAACACATTCACACTCAATAACTGGTAGAAAAACAATGACTATTTATAATGGGTTAAAATTAAACGATAATGTTATTTTAATTCAACAACAAGGTGGAAATAACTTCGTTGTGTTAGATAAATTTTAAAAGAAAGGTGGTAAAAATATGACACCTAAAACA
>ULYB01009737.1_pt1 | contig 29260 bp, 30 predicted proteins | sample 1961761 | NCBI WGS metagenome assembly ULYB01 (sample SAMEA4835852, study PRJEB28245) | human gut metagenome | biome: gut microbiome; material: fecal sample | place: Denmark | collected 2008
TCCAATTCACTATTTTTTTAAGCTACTTTTTCAGCAGCCTCCTTTTGCTAAGCCTCTATTTTCAAAAATTTGCATTTTATTTTTTCTTTTCATCTTCCATTATCATAATAAATTGCACTTTTCCTTTTACCTCTTCGTCTTTCATAGTAAATGTACTATATTCATCAGATAATTCTTCTAATTTTTCTAGTCTGTTTGTTACATCTTTTACATCGCCATTTATGAAGTTACAAATTTTATTTATTCCTGTTGTATTGAATTCTGTAATTCCATCAGCTAATGTTTTAGCTCCTTCTGCAATTGTTGCAGCACCTTCTGTTAAACTGTTGTCTGCTTCTAACAATTGTGTTGTAGCTCCATTTATTGTATTTAATCCGGCTTTCATATCTGAAGATCCGCTTCTTAAAGTTTGTGTTCCAGATGATAATTGCTTTGTTCCAGCATATAATGTTGAAACTCCTGATGATAATTCTTGTGTCTTACCTGATAATGTTTCTGTTCCAGCTTTTAATTGTGTTAATCCTTCACTTACTGTTTCTGTACCTTTTTGTAAACTTACAACACCTGTTTTTAATTCTGCTAATCCTTCATTTAATTCTGTTAATTTATTCATTTCTCCTAATGTGTCTAATGATTCTTGTTGTGCACTAACATTCATTGTTAATAATCCAATTAATTCTTCATTTCCTTTAATTTGTTTTTCTAAACTTGCTTTAGTTGTAGCATCTGTTGTTGCCTCTGTCATTTGTTTTAATGAAGCATTTGTTGTTTTTAATGTAGTTATTGTTGATTTATTTGCAGCTATTAATTTCTTTAAATCTTGTACTTTTTCTGCCGCATCAGACATATCTATTTCACTAACACCTGCAATAATTTTATCTACACCTGCTGATAATTTATTTTCTCCTGCTGATAATTGTTGTACTCCTGCTGATAATTTTCCAACATTTTCGTCAACACTGTCAATCCCTGCACTTAATGCTTGTGTTCCAGCATTTATTTTTTTAGCTCCTGCTGATAAAGTTCCTGCACTTTTATTTACAGTATCAATTCCATCATCTAATTGATTATAACTATTTGTTGCACTTTCTATCCCATCTGAAACTTGACTCATTGCATTATTGAATTCTTGTGACTTTTCACTATATGTGTTTGTTCCTTCTACTAAAGTATTAGCACCATCTTCAATTTGTTTACTTGCACTTTGTAATGTATCTACTTGTGAATAAACATCTTCTAATTTATCAAAAATTTTTAATTCCGAATTGTCTAATACTTTTGGTGTAACATATGCTACCATTGTTCCCATTTCGAATTTTGTTGTATCCATTGTGATTTCGATTGAATCTGGAATGTCTATAACATCTTTATCAAGTCCTAAGCTTTCTTGTAATCCAGGAACAACAATACCTACTACTGTTGTTTTGCTTCCATCATTTACTGCTTTACCGTTTATTATTTCAATATTTTTGTTATTATCATTGTTGAAAATTGTTCCACATCCTACGATAAATGGTGTGTATAATACTGTATTTCTTCCTTCTATTTTTACAGTATGTTCTTCTTTATTTGTATATTGAATTGTAATTTTTACTTTTCCGCTTTTTCCTGTAATATCTTCTTTGCTCATTTCATTACCATCTAATTCATATTTGATATTACATTCTACTGGTAATTCTTTTTCAGTTTCACCTTGATAATAAACATCATTTCCGTTTGTTTTCCAAGTGATTTTATTTCCATCTTTTGAAAATTCTTCATCACCACTAACATTTTTTATATTTAACAAATCTGTCAAATCATTTACTAATTCTTCTTCTCCTGATAAATGATCTGTTACTATTGTTTTGGTTCTATCTCCATTACTATTAATCTTTGAATATACAGTTTCATCTTTTGTATATGCTAATACTGGTGATGTGTATGCAAGCAATGTGCATAACAATGTTCCAGCTGTAAATCTTTTCATAAACTTATTCATATTAAAAACTTCCTTTCTTACGCTTTTATCTCTTTCATTCCAACTGTTGTTTTACAAACTATTTTATCAAATACAGTTAAGAATGCTGGTAATACTGCAATTACAGTTACCATACTGATAATTGCTCCTCTTGACATTAATGTGCATAGAGAACCTATCATCTCTATTTTTGAATATGCTCCAACTCCAAATGTTGCACCAAAGAAACATAAACCACTAACAACTATTGAGCTTATTGATGTTCCAAGTGCTTCATCAATTGATGTTTTCTTGTCTTTTCCATCTTTTCTGTTTGCAATATATTTTGTTGTAATTAATATTGCATAATCTATTGTTGCTCCTAATTGAATTGTTCCAATTACTATTGAAGCAATAAATGGTAATACTGTATTTGTGTAATATGGAATTCCCATATTGATGAAAATTGCAAATTCTATTACACACATTAAAATAACTGGTAATGATATTGATTTTAATACAAATATCATTATTACAAATATGATTCCAATAGAGAATGAGTTTACACTATTAAAGTCGTGGTCACTTATTTCTACCAAGTCTTTCATTAATGGCCCTTCTCCTGCTAACATTGAATTTTCATCATATTTTTTAACTATATCATTTATTGTATTTACTTGTGCATTTAATTCATTTGTTGCTGTTTCATATTTTGAATTTATTAATATCATTTGATATTTATCACTTACAAATATTGATGATATATCTTCTGGTAATATTTCTCTTGGAAGATATTTTTCCATTTTTGAATAAGACATTACCCATTCAATTCCATCCAAATTTTCTATTTCTTTTATCATTTGATCTACTTTTGCATCTGGCATATCTTTGTCAACTAAAAGCATTTCCATTGATACCATATCAAAATCTTCTTCAAGCTTGCTGTTTGCCTGTAGACTTGCTAAACTACTTGGTAATGATTTTGTTAAATTATAATAAACTCCTGTGTTTTGATATCCATAAAATGCAATTGGCAATATTATGATAAATAACACAATAATTGCTTTATAATGTTTCATAACAAAGTTTTTTACACCTGTAAATTTGGGTAAAATTTCTTTATGTTTTGTTTTTTCTATTAAACCATCAAATTGTAATATCATTGCTGGTAAAACTGTTACAACTGTGATTACTCCAAGTAATACACCTTTTGCCATAACAAGACCAATATCTTTTCCTAATGTTAAGTTCATACTACATAATGCTAAGAATCCAGCAATTGTTGTTAATGAACTTCCTACAACTGATGTGAATGTTTTTTGAATTGCATTTGCCATTGCTTCATTTTTATCTTTGTTTGTTTTCTTTTCTGCTTTATAGCTGTGATATAAGAATATCGCAAAATCCATTGTTACTCCAAGTTGTAATACTGCACTGATTGCTTTGGTTATATATGAAATTTGTCCTAATAATATATTTGTTCCCATATTATATAAAATTGCAATTCCTATATTTGCTAATAGTATAAATGGTATCACATAAGAATCTAATGCTACTTCCAAAACTATTAAACAGAAAATTAAAGCAATTACTACATATACTGCAACTTCTGAGTTTGATAAATATTTTGTATCTAATACTGTTGCAGACATACTGCTTATTTTACATCTTTCATCTGTCATACTTCTTAATTGTTCAACTGTATTCATTGTTGTATCTGATGAAATTCCATCTTTAAATGTAACTAACATTATTGTTTCTCCATCTTTATAAATGTTTTTAGTTACATCTTCTGGCAGCATTTCTAATGGAAATCCTTTGCCAACTACATCAGCAATTCCTAAAACTTTTTCTACATTATCTAATTCTTTTATTTTATTTTCCAATTTGACAATATCTTTAGTTTCCATATTGTCAATAATAATTATAGAAAATCCTCCCATATTAAAATCTTCTGTTAAGACATTTTCTCCTTGAATTGTTTCTATGTCATCTGGCAAATATACCAAGATATCATAATTAACTCTTGTTGCTTTCATTCCTATTAATGATGGAATTAATAGCAATAAGGCAATGACTAAAATCACTTTACTGTATTTGCATATAAATTTTGCTACTTTATGCATTTTTCTTCCTCCTTTTGATTTTTTCCGCAATTATTAAGGACCGCCCTAAATATTCTATTTCTAAAACATTTAAAGACCGTCCTTTATTTACTTTTTTCTTTTGTAATTATTTTGTTTGAGCTAAGAAATATATACTTTCACATATGTCTACAGCTTCAACTATCACTATCATAATTCCTATGAATCTTGTTAATGTTAACATAGCTTCAAATGGATTTACAATAATTAAAATTCCTAATATGCACATCAATATTGATGATACTAATAGCCATCCCCATTTTTCAGCAAGGGCTGATTTTAAGTTTATTGCTAATTGGAATTTCATAATACTTCTTATAAAAATCCATGTTCCTGCCATTATTGGAAGCATTGATGCAAATAATGGTTGATTAAATAAAATAATCAATCCTGACATTACTAATAAAATTCCCATTATTAATTCTGTACTAAATGCTCTTACTTCTGGTTCTTCAATTATGTAAGATATGATGTTTACAATTCCATCAATAAAAAATACTACTCCAAATAGAGTTACTGCTGTTGAGATTGCCAAACCTGGCTTTGCAATTAAAAATATTGCTACTATAATCAATAATATTGATATTATAATTGATTCTTTTTCATACTTTCTTAAAAATTCTAACATTTTCAATCTCTCCCTTCATTGGTAATTATAGTATATTATTATGAACTCTTTATGAACTTTTATATTTTTTTTACAATCTAACCTAAATAATTTTTTAATTCTATCAAAGCTTTAGCTGCAACCCTATAATCTTTAACAAAATTCAATAAGTGATTTGAAACTTTTGAAGATGGTCTGTCCATATACAAATCCTTTACTATGCAAATTCCAAATCCTTTAGTAAACAAAGGAGGATACACATGCAGAAAAAACCAACTTATGAAAAGAACTTCTATAGAAATCTTGGAAAAACGCTAAAAGAAGAAAGAATGAAACATAACCTCACTCAAGAAGAAGTCAGTAGCATCTTATGTCGAGATAGAAGCCAATATTCCAGATACGAAAGTGGAATATCTAGTATACCTTTGTATGATTTGTACTGTCTTGCAAAGTTTTACCAAGTCAGTATAGAATTGCTATTAGGAGGCTAACTTTATAACTCTGCAAAAAAGAAGGTCACTGTGCAAGTGACCTTCTTTATTATTTTACATATTCATTTAATGGTTTTATTCTAAAGTTTAATTCTCCAAATTCACATGTTGGAACATATCCTGGTTTTGAATTTATAACATCTGGGATTCTGTTAACAATAGATGCACATGTTAGCTCTACTGTTGCTGGTTTTGCAACAACTATTGTTGTATCTGGTTCTCCGTATATTGTCCATTCATTTTTATCATATTCATCTGGTGCATATACTTTACCAATACATTCACTTTCTATTGTTATTCCTTCTTCTGTTTCTGTTGTAACAACAGCACTCATTCCTGTTGCATCTCCAGCTTTAACTGTCATTCCTAATGTTGAAGAATATAAATCTTCTTTATATGTTTGTGGCACACATTTTTGTCTTTGTGATTTTACTGTTAGTCCTAATTTTTCACATAACCAACCATTTACATTCCACATATATGATGGTAAATATTCTCCACTTTCTATTATTTTTTGTCTTTCTTCATCTGATATTCTATCAACTGAAGCTACTTCTTTATCAAAATCTTCTAATGTAAGTCCTGCACCATGGGCTTTTGCTAAAGCTATTCCGTATTCTTCTACATTATAGCTTGAACTTCCTTTGATTTTTGTTATTTTTTGTGTTGATCCTGCAATTGATGAAATCAATTGTCCCCAATAAATATCTTGATATCCACTTCCTGTGATTGTGCAATTATTTTTCTTTGCTAATTCATCTATTCTCTTTGTTAATTCTGGGTTTGAATTTTCTGGATAAAATGCCTCTTCACATGTTGTGATTGCATTTATTCCTAATTCTGCACATAACATTAATGGGCTTTCCAAATCTTTTATTAAACTCATTGTTGTTACTATTGCTATATCTGGTTTTACTTCTTGTAACATTTCTCTTGCATTTTCAGCACTTGTTACTTTAACTCCTTTATTTTCTGTTCCTAATATTTCTCCAATGTCTTTTCCAATTACATTTGGATTTACATCAATAGCTCCCACTATCTCTGCACCTTTTTCATACACATATCTCATTGTGTATAAACTCATTTTGCCTACTCCATATTGTACAACTTTTATTTTTCTTTCCATAGAAAGACCTCCATTTCTGCCAATTGTGGCTTGCAAAATTTTACTAGAAATTACATTTTATTATAATTTCTTACTAGACACATTTTATCAATATTATTTCCAATTTGCAACAATTTATAAAATTTTTTGCGAAAAAAAGGACCGACCCCAAATTTACACTCAAACAAATTCTTCCCAAACCAAATTTGCTAAGTCAATTCCTTTATTAGTAAGCTTTATAGTACTTCCTTCTACAACAATTAATTCTTCATCTGTCAATTTTTTCAATTCATTTCTGAATACATATATTGGATTTTTTACAAACTTTGCCTTAAAATCATTTATATTGATTCCTTCTATTTGACGTAATCCCAATAACATATATTCTTTTTCCATATCATATTCTTTTTGAATTTCATGAATTGTTCTGTTTTTGTCTAGTCTTTCAGCTTCTATATTTTTGATATATTCTTCAATGTTTGGAGTGTTAGAATATCTTGTAATATCTCTATATGAATGAGCTGCAGCACCAAATCCAAAATACTGTTTTTGTTTCCAACAATTTTGGTTATGTTTTGATTCATATCCCTCTTTTGCAAAGTTAGAAATTTCATAATGCTTGTATCCATTTAATTCTAATGTATTTTTCACATACCAGTACATATTTCTTTCAGTTTCTTCATCTGGCAAAACAAGTTCTCCTTTTTGAATTTTATTCGCAATTGGAGTTCCTTCTTCTACTATTAATGAATACACAGATATATGTTCCGGATTTAATTTAATTACTTCTTCTAGGCTATCTTTCAAATCTTTGATTCGCTGATTTGGAAGCCCAAGCATTAAATCAATATTTATATTTTTAAATCCAACTTTTCTTGCCATTTTATATGTTTCTAAAAATTGTTCATAATTATGTATTCTTCCTATTTGCTTTAGCAATTCATCATTTGTAGTTTGTAAGCCTATGCTTAGTCTGTTTATTCCACAACTTCTATAAATTCTTAATTTATCAATTGTAACTGTTCCTGGATTAACCTCTATTGTAATTTCTGGTTTTTCTATTACATTTTTCTTTTTTATTTCTCCAATTATTTCTCTTATATAGTCACTTTCAATATATGATGGTGTTCCACCTCCTATATAAATTGTAGTAATTGGTGCCTGTATGTTTTGCAATCTAATTTCTTTTTTTACGGCATTTATATATTTTTCAATAATTGAATCTTTTTGACAATATGAAACAAAATCACAATAATAACATTTTTGCTTACAAAAAGGTATATGCACATATACTCCTACTTCTTTATTTTTCATTGGCTATCTCCATTATCTTTTTTAATCTATAATTTACACCTGATTTTCCTACAGGATTTTTTAACATTTTTCCTAACTCAGTTAAATTTGAATTTGGATTTTTTAATCTTAGTTCTGCAATTTCTTTTAATGGTTCATCTAATTTTTCAAATTTACCACTACTTTTTAATCTCTTAATTGCTTCTATTTGTTCGATTGAAGCATTTATCGTTTTATTTAAATTTGCAGTTTCGCAATTTACAATTCTGTTTATTTTATTGTTCATTTCTCTTTGAACTCTTATTTCTTCAAATTTTAATACTGACTTATTTGCACCAATTAAAGCTATGATTTTCGAAATTGCTTCTCCATCTTTTATGTAAATTGCATATTCACCTTTTTTCTCTACTATATTGCTCTTTATATCAAACTCTTTCAAATATTGCACTATTTGGTTGGCATTCTCAACATCAGCTATTCCTATTTCCAAATGATATTTTTTTTCAGGATTATTTATTGAGCCTGCTCCCAAATATACACCTTTTATAAGCCATCTTATTTGTTCCAAATTCAAATTTTCAATATTTTCTAGTAATTCTATCTCCTTTTTGGAAACAGTTATTATAAATAAATTTCCTTGAACTTCTATGTCATAATCTTGTATTCCAACATTACTTAATAATCTTGAAAATCTATTTATATTGTATTCACTTTCTGTACTAAATTTTATATTATGACTTTCTTCAGTAATATTATTACTTATTAAATATCCCATCAATTCATATTTTACTGCTTCTTTATTAAAAAGATTTTCTGTTTTGCTAAGTTCTTCTTTTAATTCCGATGAAAATGACATGTCTTCCCCCTTTTTAATTTACTTGTGTAATGACTACTCTGTCATTTCCACATAAATCTTTTTTACAATATGTTTTTGTATAATGTTCTATTCCTTTTAGAATTTCAAGCACTTCCTCTTTTTGGTCATATCCTATTTCAAAGCACAAGTAACTTCCAAATTTCAAATAATCAATTGCTTGATATGAAATTTTTCTATAAAAATCTAAGCCATCATATCCTCCATCTAATGCAATCTGAGGCTCCTTTTGAACTTCTTGGCTTAAATAATTTATATCTGATTTTTTTATATATGGTGGATTTGATACTATAATATCAAATTTTTCATTTTTAATTTTTTCAAATAAATTTGACTCTATAAATTTAACCTCAGCCTCTAATCTATGTGCATTTTTTTTGGCTATTTCTAATGCTTTTTTACTTATATCCACAGCATAAACTTGCGCACTCGGAATATATTTTTTTAAAGATATTGCAATTGCTCCACTTCCTGTACATAAGTCTAATATTTTAGGCCTTTCCATTGTTTGTGCTATTTTTATTGTTTCTTCTACTAATATCTCTGTATCTGGCCTTGGTATTAATACATTTTCATCAACATAAAAATCCATCTTCATAAATTCTTGCGTATGAGTTATATGCTGTAATGGCATTCCTTTTGTTAGCTTTTCTATATTAACAAAATATTCCCATTGTGCCTTTTTATCTACTTCTTGGTTATCATACACAATCAAGTATTGTCTAGACTTTTTTAAAATGTATTGTAATAATAATCTTGCTTTTAATTTTGGACTTTCTATATTGCTATTTTTTAACATTATTGTTCCTTTTGTTAATGTTTGCTTTATTGTCAATTTGGCCACCACCTTTCCTATTTAATATATAACAATAGGAGTTTTTTTTCAATAGCCAGATGCAAAAAAAGAACAACTAAACTAGCTGTTCTTTCATTCTTCTTCTTTTACTTTCTACCGCTACTGGTGGTAATAAAGGACTATAATCTTCTCCATTAAATACATCAACTTCTACTGTTCTTGTTAGTAAGTCTGTATATGTATATGACGCTGTACGGTCATTTTCTTCATACTTTACTACAAAAAGATTTGGATATACTTTTTCTATTGTACCTTCTTTTGCAAATTCTTTGCTTCTTCCTAATGAACCCTTAACTATTATCTTTTGCCCTATTTTATCATTAATGTCTGTTTTTAAGTTTGAGATGTCATTTCTACAAATCATTAAATCACCTACTTTGCTTAAGATACTTTAAATATAACATCTGTAGGTGATTTTGTCAAAGTGTGTGTTTTCTTGTCGCTTTTCTGTAGTTCTTCTGCCACAACGTTTTCAAAGGTGTGTTTACTTATTATTACTTTTATATTACATTTTTATTACAAAAATATTACATTCTTTTTTCCTTGTGCACCTAACCCATTAACTCCTCGCTTTCCATCCCTTAATTCGTCCACAAAATCGTCAATTGTTATATATTTTCTCTTATCTGTTACTGCAACATTTTTAGCTACTACTAAAGGATCTAAGAAATCTATCAAAATCCTTGCTGGTGAAGATGCAAAATCTGCCCCAGCATCCATTAATGCCTCAAAATAACTTTGACATGCTCCTGCAAATATAACTAAATTTTTTCCATGTTTCTCATCATATATTCTCGCTTCTTTTACTGTTTTTATAAAATGTATAGAATTTCTGTAATTTAATACATCATTATATTTTTGCTTATTTGAAATCATTCCATCATGTCCAGTTATTACTAATATATCTGGGTTATAAATTGAAAGCAGTCTATATACAACTTTAGCTTGCCTATTTTCAGGTATATTTTTTACTATTGCATTTAAACCCATTTTTTTATAATACATTATTGACTTTTCTGCATATTTTCTGTCTCCATCTAAATGTAAAATCTTACCTGTATATATAATTTCTTTTCTTCTACTATGTTCTATGTTTTCTATTTTTGCAATTCGATTTATAATTTTTTCTTCAAATTCTTTTTCTCTTCTTATTCGCTCTTCTTTGCTTACTAATTTTAAATCTTCTATTGGCGCATCTGCCTCTACTCTTACATCAATTCCTCGCAATATTGCAATTTTTCTATCATCAACTAATTTTAGAATTTTCTTAACTTCAAACATTATGTCATTTTTATATGAATTCCTACTAACTATATCACCTTTTTTAATTTCTCGCATATTATCACCTCTGCTTTTCAGCTAATATAATATATGTTTTTTCTACAAAATTTGACACTATGCAAAAAATACACTCATGTAAAATTATTTTCTTTACTAATCCACCTAACCGTGATATAATGTGTTAAGAAATTTGAAAAAGGAGGACTAACATGGAAAAATCTATTGCAGATATAGCTGAAAATAAGGTACTAATATTATATTTATTAAACAAACTTACAGATGGAATAAAAAGTGACAATCTTTACAAAATCGTTTCATCAGCTAATGGTATAAATTACTTTTATTTTCAAGAATTATTAACAGATCTAATTGATACAAACCTAGTAGGTTCCTTTACAAAAGACGAAGATACTTTTATAAAAATTACTACAGATGGAAAAAATTCACTAGCATTAACAAAATCTCTTTTACCTGGAATTTTAAAATTGAAAGCAGATAATATCTTTAAAGATGAAGTTTCAAATATTGCAGAAGAGTCATCTATTGTTACTGAATATATTCCTACAGATGAAAACAATTATACAGTAAAATGTAAAATCGTTGAAAAAACTGAAACTATATTTGAAATTTCAGCATTTGCTGGTTCTAGAGAAAGAGCAAAACAAATTTCTGACAACTGGAAAAATAATGCAAGTATAATTTATCCTAAAATAATAAATTTACTTTTATATGGAGATAAAAATGAACAAAAGTGATGCAAAAAAAATTGTACAAATTTTAAAAGATACTTATCCTGATGCTAAATGTAGTCTAGATTTTAAAACACCATTTCAATTAGTAGTTGCTGTTATGCTTTCAGCACAATGCACTGATGAAAGAGTAAACAAAACAACTCCTACATTATTTGAGCATTGCAAAACAATTCAAGATTTTGCAACCATTGATATAACTGAACTTGAAGCTATAATCCATCCTTGTGGTTTTTATAAAAATAAAGCCAAAAATATTAAATTATGTGCAAAACAAGTTTTAGAAAACTTTAATGGAGAAGTTCCTCATACAATGGATGAACTTCTTTCTCTTGCTGGAGTTGGAAGAAAAAGTGCAAATGTTGTTTTATTAGAAGCATTTGGAATTGCAAATGGAATTGCTGTTGACACTCATGCCAAAAGAATTTCTAATAGGATGGGACTTTCTTCTGAAAAAGATCCTGAAAAAATTGAGCAAGATCTATTAAAAATTTTTCCAAAAGATTCTTTAAAAGATATTAATCACTTATTTATGTGGCATGGCAGGAATACATGTGATTCAAGAACTCCTCACTGTGAAAAATGTACTGTAAAAGATTACTGCAATTTTTATAAAAATAAATAATTGTGTATATTTTTGTTCAATACGGTAATACTACAATAGTAAGAGGTGATATCTTTGACAAATATCAATTGTACTTTAGATTGTATTTATCAAATTGATGGAAAATGCTCTTATGATATTATTTCTAATTTAAATATATGCACTAATTCTGAATGTGCATATTGTAAGCCAACTCAAAAGTAGTTTGAGCTGGCTTATTATTTTTTATATTCATCAAAAATTTTAGAAAGATATTTCATACTTGTCATGCATTGCTCTAATGTATTTCCTGTTGCTCCTACTTCTATAATACATGCCGCTTTTCCTAAATGCTGGTTATATCTTGAATTTCTTACAATCATTGTTTTAAACAATCCTGGATACATTTCATTTGCTTTTTCTTGAATTTCAATTGCGAATTTCAAATTTTCTTGCCAATTAGGATGATATAATCCTCCTCCATTCGTTCCTATTACAAACATAAGCTGTGCAGCTGTTTCTTCTCCTATTTTAACACTAGGATCATAATCACTTTTACTTCCTATTGCATCTCTATGTAAATCTATAATAATATCACTTGGATTTGATTTTAATGCATTTTCAACAGTTGCTTTAGAACGTGTATACGAACCAGTATATGCTGGATAATCATGATATGTTTTATCATGTACTACATTAAATCCAAAACTCATTAAATAATTTGTAAGTTCATCTCCAACTCTTACAACAGAATAATTCATATCTGTAGTTCTAAAGTTTCCTGTTTGTTCATAATAATATTCTTCTGTCGGTGTATAACTTTCACATGTATGAGTATGAAAAATCAATATATTTTCTTTATTGATACTTAGCTGTTTGTCTAATATTGATTCATCTATTTCAAATTTAGTCTCATTTTTTATTTTTACTCCACCTAATTCAATATTATAGCTTTCCTTTATTGGATTACTAGTAGCCACTTGTATTTCAGCCTCTGTTGGAATATCTGTTGATACTTGTTCCGGCTTATTTTCATTTTTTCTCTCATTTTCTGATGAATTTTCATTTGCTATACTTACAGTTTCTTTTACATCTTCTAATTTAGCTAATTCTATCTTTAAGATTTTTTGTGCAAAGTTTTCTTCTTTCTCTTCTACATCTTCTTTTAATATATTATTTGCCTTATAATATGTAGATTGTATTGCTGGAATTTCAGCACCCAAGCATTCTGTTAACTTTTCAGATATATCTATTTTCAGGATTTCATTTGTTTGAAATCTTGTAACTATTTTTACTATTCCAAATATTATAATCATCATTAACAATAGTGCAAATATTCTTACTAATGATTTCTTTGTATTTATTATTGTAACATTAAACATATATTTCTCCTTGTCCTAATGTTCCTATATATAATATATGCTTAATAATCACCTTTTATTACTAATTTATACACCATGCATGGTTTTTTATATTAATCTTGGTTTTAGTTCTAAATAAATAGGCTTTTCTTCAAGAATCATCGTACTTTTTCCATGCCCAGGATACACAATTGTTTCATCAGGCAAAATCATCAATTTCTTTGTAATAGAATTAATAATATCTTCAAAGCAACCAGTAGGAACATCAGTCCTTCCCCAAGTTCCTCTAAATAATGTATCACCAGAAAACAACAATTTTTCTTCTTCACAATAAAGGCATGACCCTCCAGAAGTATGACCAGGAGTATGAATTACTCTAAACTCCAATTCGCCCAAATGTAGCAAATCTCCATCGTCAACCCTCGCATCAACAGTAACAGTTAATCCCTGAAAGCCGATATATGATGTTAAACTAACATCTGGGTTCAACAAATTCTCAGCCGCATTTCTTTCAGCAACAATTTGTCCACCATATTTTTGTTTTAGCTCATCAACGCCACCAATATGATCTCCATGGCAATGAGTCAAATATATATACTTTAATTTTGCTTGTAATATATCAAGCATTTCTCCAATCTTATCTACATCTCCTGCAGGATCTATAACCATTGTTTCTTTTGTCTTTTCATCCTCTACAATATAGCAATTAGTAGCATCACCTGACCATGCTTCTATCTTTAGTTCTTTTAGTATCATTTTTCTCTTCCTTTCCTTTTTAAACAATATTATTGTACTAAAAAAGAAAAAAAATAGCAAGTTTTTCTTGCTACTTTTATTCAAATATATCTCCATCTTTTTCTAATCTCTTAGCTGTTTCTTGATAATCAGACTTTCCTTCATTTTGTTGAATTGATTTATTAAACATTTCATTTATTTTTTGCATTAAATCTGGTATATAGTCTAACAATTTGTCTATGCATGATTCGTGTTCAACCGACATTAGTTTTACATTTCCTTCTTGTACTACTAAAAATGCTACCGGATTAATTGATACTCCTGCACCAGCTCCTCCTCCAAATGGTAACTTATACTCAATTTCTTCATCTTTGTCTTTTCTAGTATATTCTTTTAATGTTTCTCCTCTAAATTCACTTCCTCCTGCTGCAAATCCAAAACTTACTTTTGAAATTGGAATAATTGTTATCCCATTTTGAGTTTCAATTGGCTCTCCTATTATCGTATTTACGTCAACCATATCTTGTATACTACTCATTGCAGTCATCATAAGACTTTCTATTGGATGTTCACTCATTTTCTACCTCCACTTTTTTCTCGAAGATTTTTCTTTTTATTAATTTATATATATATTGCATCAAATATATTGAAAATATACCTTTTAATTTGATTTTTAATAAGTTTTTATTTGAATAGATTGGAACAACTTCATATCCTTGCTTTTTAATAACAATTCCTAATATTGTCCATATCATTCCAGTAACAATTGCCGTTACTGCTGCATCTTGAATTCCTATTTGGATTGATAAATCAATTTGCTCGATGTCTACATCTATATTTTTTAATGCATCAATAGCTTGTATTTCTATATCTTTGCTTTCTATTTTTAAATTAGGCATTTTCATTTCTAAAACATTTTTCTTAAATAATTTTATTTTTTTAAACAATATTAAATATATCCATATCTTACTTTCTTTACTTAATTTTTCTTTCTGCTCTGTATCTATTACTAAATCCTCAACTTCTATGCCAATTCGACTTGTATGTACTGCTATTATAATTACCAATAAAATAGCTAATAAAAAAAAGAAAAACAATATTATCACCTCTATGTTCTAATATTATTTTTCCTCTTTTTTAGCTTTTTAAACTTTTTTATTTTTTTCTACTTCTATATCGCCAAATATCTCTTCTTGTTCTGTTATAACTTTATTTCTTCTAGACATCTCTAATAATCCTGAAAACGCTGTTACTACTTCATTTTTGTTACGTTTTTTAACTGAAAATAATTTATTAAAATTAAACTTTTTATATTTAATTAAAGCTCTATACATTTCTTTTACTTTGTCACCAACTGTATATGTTTCTGTGATTGCTATTTTCTCTATGTTTGCCGCATTTTCATTTATTTTTTCTGCATTTCTTTGTAACAATTTTTTATACAAATCCGGTATTATTTCACTATTATATTCATCTTCCATTTTCTGTTTTGGTAACTCGATTTCTTCTGTTCCTTTATAAAATCTTTTTGAATATTCTAGAAAGTTTTCTTTTAATTTTTTAGTTATTTCTTTATATTTTTTATATTCTATAATTCTACGAATCAACTCTTCTTCTGTAATCTCTTCCTCTTCTTCATCTACCTTTGGCAATAAATGTTTTGACTTTAAATAAAGAAGTGTTGATGACATTACTAAAAATTCGCTTGTTACTTCTAAGTTCATTTGCTCCATTTGATTTAAAAATTCAATATATTGATCTGTTATTTCACTCAAGTTTATGTCATAAATATCCATTTTGTTTTTATCTATCAAATGGCATAATAAATCTAATGGTCCTTCAAAATTATTTAATTTTATTGAATATTTGTTAGTTTCTAATGTTAGTATATTTTGCATTTTAGTCACATTTGTATCCTTTCCTGTATAGATATTGATTTATTTCTTCTTCTGTATCTCCTACTCTCTTATTTCTGATTTTTTCAATGCATTTTTCCTCATATTCTTTTAATTCATCATAATGTTTTTCTATATATTGCTCTACAAGTTTTCTGTCCAATCCTTTGGCATACAATTTATATTTCAATTCTTTGATTGACATTGTTTTTAAATTTGTATATTCTCGTACTTGTTTTTCAATGAAATCTTCATCATCCAAATATTTTGCTTCTTTTAAATATTCAATAATTTCATCTAGCATTTGCTCTTCTATTTGTCCTCTGAATTTATTTCTTACTTCTTGTTCTGTTCTTTTTTTATATGTTATGTATTTGAAGACTTTTGTTTTTTGAGCATCAAATTCTTTTAGCTTTTCTATATTAAATTTATTTGTACTTTCAAAATTTTCAATAATTTTCATTTTTTCCTCTTTTCTGTTTTATTTTATATGATTTTTCGTTTTTTTGCAAGATTTTTCAAGTATATTTTGTCTTAAACAATTTATACTATAAATAAGTTTTATTTTGTTAAAACTTAATCTTTTAAGGAGGATTTTTATAATGAATAAAAAATTACTTTTTACGGTCGTTTTATTTATGATTTCTCTTCTTACATTTGCTGTTACTTACAGTTTTGCTACTGATGGAAATGGTGCTATGAATGCTGTTAATGATGCCGCAAATGAAGTTCGTAATGTTGTAGGTGGTGCTGAAAATACTGTTGAAGGCGCTGTTGATGGCATTGGTAACACTATGAGAAATTCAGCAAGTACAACTGGTAATACTTTAAATAATGTAGGAAATTCTACTGGTACTGCTTTGTCTGGTGCAAGTAATGGTATGAATTATACTGCAAATAGAACTGCTACTACTACAAATACAGGTGCTAATTCAGGTAATTTCTTAGGTATGTCTTCTACTATGTGGACTTGGGTAATCTTGGCTGTTGCAGTTGTAGCTATAATTGCTTTAGTTTGGTATTATTCAAATCAACTTACTAACACTAGAAATTATGATGACCATGAATAATTAAACTTACTATAAGTTCGAAACATGGCTCCACCCTGTGGTAGTATAAGCCATGTTTCGAACTTATGACAAATTGTCTATTCATATATTGTTTTAAATGTTCTTTTATGTTATAATGTTCTAAAATTTATTTAAGATTGGAGATTACTATGGAAACAAAATTGATTGCAAAAAATCCAGTTGCATATCATAATTTTAATATAGAAGACAAATTTGAAGCAGGAATTGTACTTACTGGCACAGAAATAAAATCAATTAGAGCTGGAAAAGTTAATTTAAAAGACAGCTATGCTGGATTCAAAGATGGAGAATGTTACATATTTTCAATGCATATTAGTCCATATGAACACGGAAACATTTTTAATAAAGATCCTCTTCGTGATAGAAAATTACTTTTAACTAAAAGAGAACTTAATAAACTTTTTGGTAAAGTAAAACAAGATGGATATAGTTTAGTTCCTATTAGTTTATATTTCAAAAATAGTTATGTAAAACTTGAACTTGGACTTGGTAAAGGTAAAAAATTATATGACAAACGTCAAGATATTGCCAAAAAAGATGCAGAACGTAGAATGCAAAAAGCAATGCGCACTAATGAAAAACAATTATAAAGTTAGAGGCGCATTATTCTGCGCACTCATAACTTCCACACATTGATTCATCTGGTTGTCTTGTTTGACAATCTTGTGTTGGCATTACTTGTATTGCTTGTAGTGTACATCTTTTTGTATTATAATCTTGATATACGCAACTTTCTACACTACAATTTATTTTTTGGTTTTCTTCCATTTTATGCCTCCTATCCTAATAACATTTTGTATATAAAAAACAAGATGTCACTCATTCATATCTTCCCCTTAATTCTTATTTTTATACCAAAGTATAAATTTCGATTTTTTTCGCATACTATATTTATAAAAAAGGAGTTCAATATGGGTTCAAAAGTTTTTATTTTAAGTGAAGAAAATACTTTAATTAATAGCTTTTTACAAAAGTTTTATAATTCTTCTATGCCCAATTCTCAACAAACCACTTTTTGGAAGAAAACTTTTTCTAATCCTTTAGAAATTGCTGAACTTGCTGCCGCTTATACAGACAATTCTAATTTTCATAAACTTAATATGTGGATTTCTCTTGATAAAAATATATTTATCAAAATTTCTCCTTCTAATGTAGATATTATTATCAAATATCTATTTGAACGATATCCTTATTAAGCAATTTTATTTCTTAATTCACTTGCATATTTTAATGTTACTTCATTTACTTCTCCTGATGAAATTCTTGCAATTTCATATAATACTTCTTGTTCGTCTAATAATTTTATTTCTGTACTTGTTCTTTCATTCTGAACTTTTTTGCTTATAAAATAATTATAATCTGCAATTGCAGCTATTGGTGCTAAATGAGAAATACATAAAACTTGATGATTTTTTGATATTGTTTTTAACTTATTTGCTACTGATTTTGTTGCTTTTCCACTAATTCCAGTATCTATCTCGTCAAATATCATTATTGGCATTCTATCTACTTCTGCAAGTACTTTCTTTATCGCTAGCATAATTCTTGACATCTCTCCACCTGATGCAATTTGTGCTAATTTGTTTTCATTTTCTCCAACATTTGTTTTTATAAATATTTCTACTTGATCTTTTCCATTTTCAAAAAATTCATTTACTTTATATTCTACTTTTATATTTATTTTTGCATTTTGCATTTCTAAGTCTACTAATTCTTGATTAATTTTTTCATTTAATTTTTGTGCATTTTCTTTTCTAATTTCACTTATTTTTTCTGCTATTAAATTCATTTCATGTTCTAATTTTTCTTGCTCTAATCTTAATTTTTGATTGTATTCATCTGCATTTTCTATTTTTCTAATCTCTTCATCTATTTCGTCAGCATATTTTAAAATTTCATCTATATTGTTTCCATATTTTCTTTTTAAATTATCTATTATATCTAATCTTGTTTCTATTTCTTCTCTTTCTTGCTCATCAAATTCTACATCTTCCATATATCCACTTATATCTCTTGATATTTCTTGAATTTGATAATATACATCTCTTAAACTAGATATTGTGTCACTATATTTAGCGTCAATTTCTTCAATTTTTTCTAATGCTCTTATTGCACTTCCTATTACATCTACCGTATTTTCGCCAATTGCATTATCTGCTTCTGATAAATTTTTAGCAATTTTTTCTGAATTTACTATTATTTTTCTTCTTTCTTCTAATTTTTCCTCTTCTCCATTTTTTAATTTCGTTTCTCGAATTTCATTTAATTGATATTTTAACAAGTCTAATTTTCTTTGTTTTTCTTTTTCATCACCATAGTTGTTACGTAATTCTCTCTTAATCTCATTATATCTAAGATATTTTTCTTTATATTCTAGCTTTAATCCAATTAATTTATCTCCTGAAAAATTGTCCAAATATTTTATATGTGTTCTACTATCTAATATTTGTTGATTGTCATTTTGTCCATGAATTTCTATATAATTACTCATAAAATTTTTCAATTCAGTTACAGTCACTAGTCTTCCATTTATCTTGCATAAATTTCTTCCATTACTATATATTTCTCTTGTTACAATTATATTATTGTCTACTGAATTTATATCATTTGGCGCATATATACATAGTTCTACATATGAATGATTCTCACCTTTTCTTATCATTTCTTTTGAAAATCTTCCACCACATATTACTCCTAAAGAATCTATTATTAATGATTTTCCTGCACCTGTTTCTCCTGTTAATACATTCATTCCTTTATTTAAGTTAATATCTAAATCATCTATTATTCCTATATTTTTTATATGTAAATTTGTTATCATATATATGCCTCCTCTTAATTTAAATCAAATATATGTTCGCTTGCTATTATATTAATATTTTTGAAATTTGTCAATAGTTTTGCGAACATTTTTTCTTTAAATTTAGAAATAAAAAAAGAAGAGTCCCCTACCAGCGATCAACCTGATAGGGGAATCTCTCCTTAATTTAGTTATAGACAACTAGAAGATTAGTCTTCCGTGCCTGTTGAAAGGGAATATCCTTAAACTTGAGGAGGTAAGACTCAGTTGCAATCATGAAAATTTCATGACAGGCTTCCCTAAAAATTATAATAAAGTGCCTTGCACTTTTAAGTACATTTCTAGTTTACCATATATTTACATAATTGTCAACCTTTTTTTCGACATTTTGTCTAAAAATTAATTTTCTATAATTTTCTCTAGTTCTTTTATCTTATCTCTTAGTTCTGCAGCTTGTTCAAATTCCATCTTACTTGCCGCTTCTAGCATCTCATCTGTTAATTTAGCAATTGTATCTTTAATATCTTCTTCTTTTTCCAATTTATACTCAACACCAATATTTTCAGTCTGTATAGCTTTTATTGAATCTCTTATTGATTTCTTTATTGTTTTTGGAACAATATGATGTTCTTTATTGTATGCCTCTTGTATTGCACGTCTTCTGTTTGTCTCTTTTATCGCTTTTTCCATTGAATCTGTCAATTCATCAGCATACATAATTACTGTTCCTTCTGTATTTCTTGCAGCACGTCCCATTGTTTGAATTAATGAACGCTCTGAACGCAAAAATCCTTCTTTGTCAGCATCTAATATTGCAACTAATGAAACTTCTGGAATATCTAGACCTTCTCTTAATAAGTTAATTCCTACTAACACATCAAATTCACCTAAACGCAAATTACGTATTATCTCCATTCTTTCTAGTGCTTTTATATCTGAATGCATGTAATTTACTTTAATATCCAAACTTTTCAAATATTCTGTTAAATCTTCTGCCATCTTTTTAGTTAATGTTGTTACTAAAACTCTTTCTTTTTTTGCAACTCTTATTCTTATTTGTTCTAATAAATCATCTATTTGATTTGTTACTGGTTTTACTTCAATCTTTGGATCTAGTAATCCTGTTGGTCTTATGATTTGTTCTACTACATTTTCTCCAGAATGTTCTTTTTCGTAATCTGCTGGCGTTGCACTTACAAATACAACTTGATTAATTCTTTCCTCAAATTCTTGAAATGTTAATGGTCTATTATCATATGCTGATGGAAGTCTAAATCCGTATTTTACTAGTGAATCTTTACGAGCTCTATCACCATTGTACATTGCTCTTACTTGTGGAATTGTTGCATGTGATTCATCTATTAATAATAAGAAATCTTTAGGAAAATAATCAAATAATGTGTATGGTGGGCTTCCAGCAGCTCTTCCGCTCATATGTCTTGAATAATTTTCTATTCCTTGGCAAAATCCAGTTTCTTTCATCATTTCTATATCAAAATTTGTTCTTTCCTGAATACGCTGTGCTTCTATTAATTTATTTTGATCTTTGAAATATTTAATTCTTTCATCTAGTTCTTCTTCAATTGTTACAATAGCTCTTTCCATTTTTGCCTTATTGGTTACATATTGTGATGCTGGTGGTATTAATACATGCATTCTTGTTCCTATTGATTTTCCTGTTAGTGGATTTATTTCAGATATTTTTTCTATCTCATCTCCCCAAAATTCAATTCTTAATGCTGATTCACTTTGAGATGATGGATATATTTCTAAAATATCTCCCTTTGCTCTAAATGTTCCTCTTTTAAAGTCTATTTCATTTCTTGAATATTGCATGTTTACCAGTTTTTTCATTATATCTTCTCGTGATTTTCCCATTCCAGGTCTTAATGATAACATCATTTCTTGATAATCTTCTGGGTCTCCTAAACCATATATACATGATACTGATGCTACAATTATTACATCTCTTGTTTCAAATAATGATAATGTTGCTGAATGACGTAGTTTATCAATTTCATCATTTATTGATGCATCTTTTTCTATATAAGTATCTGATTGTGCTATATAACTTTCTGGTTGATAATAATCGTAGTATGACACAAAATATTCAACTCTGTTTTCTGGAAAGAACTCTTTAAATTCTGAATATAATTGTCCTGCTAGTGTCTTATTATGTGCTAACACCAATGTTGGCTTTTGTGTTTTTGCAATTATATTTGCCATTGTGAATGTTTTTCCAGACCCCGTTACTCCTAGAAGTGTTTGGTATTTCTCGCCTCTTTCTATTCCTTTTACTAGATAATCTATTGCCTTAGGTTGGTCACCTGTTGGCTTATATTCTGAGTGTAATTTAAACATTATTTCCTCTCCATTCTTTATTAATTTTTTTCGTTTAATTCAAAATTTTTTATTTATTTTCACTTTTTAATTCTTCTATTAATAATTGTTCTATTTTATCTACATCTGGAAATATTAAATTTATTCCTTTATGCATTTCTCCTTATATATAAAAAGAAGTCCTTTATTCCTCTATAGAAACAAAGGACTGGATTATTTACGAAATGGTATAATTTGTTACTCGCACCAACCACAAGCGAGAACATTTAACGAAATAGTATGATTTATTACTCGCACCAACCACAAGCGAGATACATTTACTTTCTATAATTATTATACTCTGATTCACTCACTTTTGTCAATGAATTTTATAACTTTTAATATAATAATTATATCAGTAGTTTATGATTTTCTTTATTTTTTATTCTATTATTTCAAACAGTTTTGTTCTTATACAACTTTCTCTATCCAATTCAAAACATCTTGATAAACAGTTTTATTATCTACTTCATTCAAAATCTCATGACTCATATTCTCATATAATTTACTTGTCATATTTGTATATCCAAGATTTTTCAAAAAAGTTTGAGCCTTTTCCCAATCTTTTTTTGAGGCTATTACTGGGTCATCACTTCCTGCTATAAAATGAATTGGAAGTTTTAAATTATGTTTTTCATATTCTGCTTTTGCATCATAAAAATATCCAATATCTTCTTCATTTTTTAAGCTTGCACCATGTTTAAACCATCATATTCTGATGTTATATTTATTTTTTCTTCTTTCATCTCTTTCCTCCATTATTATTATATATGTTTTAAATATTTTCAATAATTTCATACTGAGTTATATCTGGCTCTATAAAATCTTTATCTGTTACATTGTTAAATTTATATACACAATTGCTTTCTTGATTATCTGGTTCATTGTTTGTTCCTGCTAATGCACTTCCTATCATTAAACCTGTTTCTTTGTCTATAACCATACCATTTATATAGAAATTATATGGACTCTTATAGTTGAATATATAATAACAATTTTTCTCATTATATTTCTCGTTTTTTATGACTGCAAATTTAGAATAATATATTGTTTTTAAAAGATTATTTTCATTTTCGTACCATCCTGGTTGTGAAAATTCTTCTACCATTCCCATCTTTTGATTAGTAATTGCTTTCTTTCCATTTTCACTATTGCTATATATATTTACTAAATAATATTGAGTTCCATAACTGTCTTTTTCAGCTTTCTTTCCTATTGTTATTGTTTCTGAAAGTTTGCCATCTATATATTGTGTTGTAATTACTTTTCTTTTATCTCCTAGTACAAATACTTCTTCTTTTTTATAACTTTCAATTCCATATTCATAAGATGTAATATGATAATTTTCTCTATTTATTGTCTCGTTTGCTTTTTTTGACATTTGTTTTACTATGATAGTATTTCTTGCCACAAATACTGCCCACAAGGCAATTATTATTGATATTATCGTTTTTAAAATTGTTAGTTTATTTTTATATTTTTTAAAATATTTTACTTTTTTTCTATCGTCATCTTGTTCTTTATATTCAATATTACTTTTCATATTTTTTAGAACTTTTTGACATTCTTTACATTCTTTTAAATGCTCTTCTATGTATTGATTAGTTTCTTCATTTGTTAATTTGTCAACATAGCTTGGCAATAAATCTTGTACTATTTTACATTCCTTTTTCATTTCCATCTACCTCCTTTAATTTGCTTTTTCCTCTATAGAATGTTACTCTGGCCCAGTTTTCTGTTTTCCCCAATATTTCTCCTATTTCTTTAAAACTTAATTCTCCTGTTATTCTTAGATACATTACTTCTCTTGTTTTTTCATCTAAATTTTGCATCTTTTTGTATAATAAAACTTTTTCTTCACCTGCAATAAATTGTTCTTCTAAATTCTGCGGATCTTCTATATCAAATGTTTCATCTGTATCAACTATCCTTTTGTTTTTTCTACATTGGTTATACCATAAATGTTTTGCAATCTGACATAGCCATACAGAAATTTTGCACTTTCCGTTATATGTATCAATCTTTTTTACTGCTCTGTAAAAAGTTTCTTGTGTTAATTCTTCAGAAATATCACTATTGTGAGTTAAACAGAATAAATACTTATATACTGTTTCAAAACATTCTTCATATATTTCATCCATATTCTGCATAACTTTCATCTTCCTTTGCTTATATAACACTTAACTTTTAATTTCGTTACAACTTTTTTATATTATATCAAAAAATAACAGATAATATTAATTATCTGCTATTTTAGGAAGTTCTTCAAATATATTATTTTTTGCAACTTTTAATAGTTCATTTACTGTTTGCCAAACCATTTCTTTTGTGTCACTGTCTATATTTTTATATGTACCTAAAATTGTTTTGGCATTTGCAAACCAATTTGCTTTTAGTTCTTTCATTGTTTGAGCTTCTGTTGTATTTAATATTTCGAATACCGCATCTATAACTTGTTCTCTTTTTTCTGGTTCAACATTTTCTAACCAATCTTTTATTGTTTTATCAATAAATTCACTTTCGTTAGTAAGCTTTTTCAAGGTTATAAACTCTTTTCCCAACACTTGCCAACTATATAAATCATGTTGCATTATTCCTCTTTGAACGCTTTCTACTATTGTATATTTTTCCTTGTGGTTCATTAACCTTCCTATTATTGAGGATTGTGGAATATATGTGTGAACTCTAGGAAGAATTTCTTGATATTCAGGTGTTTCTATTACATCTTCACAAAATCCTGGTCCATCATTATTATAAACATTTATTATTCTGTCTTTTACATCTTTACTTGCAAATGTTGCAGCATAAACTGCTATATTTCCACCTTTTGAATGTCCTCCAATTATTATTTTAGAACTTGGATATTCTTTTGCTATTTCTTCTAAATATTGTTTTGCTGATATTTGTGATGCAATATGACTTTTAAAGCTCATATTAAAATCTTCTTTCCAGCCAACTATTGTATTGTCTGTTCCTCTATATGACACATAAATTGTGCCATCTGGCATAAGTACAGTTATTGCTGAAAATTGTTTTTCTTGTTCTGCATCAATTTTGTTTATATATTTGGTTGCTAACATTCCTCCAAATCTTTTGGAATTCCCCATCAAAGGAAATAGTTCAACATCATCTTTCCATAATATTGGAAGTTTTGTTACATCTTGATTACTAAATCTCCTGCTTAATTCTTTTATTGTTGCTATTTCATTTTCTCTTATTATTTTATCAAATGGAAAATAAGAAAATCTAGCTAATATCAAATTGTCTATTTCATTAAATTCTGATTGTTCTAGTGTTAAATCTCCTCTCCATCTAACATAATCACATACATTTGCCATTTTATTCACCTCATTTTTTATTTTATAATAAAGCTATAATTTTTGGACCAAATATCATGAATCCTATAATTGCTGAAGCTATTGCAAAAACTAGAACTGCTCCTGCTGCAGCATCTTTTGCAAATTTTGCTTTTGGATTTATGTCTGGCATTGCTATATCTACAACAGTTTCGATTGCACTATTAAGCATTTCTCCTCCAATTACTAATCCAAATAATATAATACATATTATCCATTCAATTTTACTGATTTTTAATACTATTCCTGCTATTATTACTAATATCATTATTGTTACATGTATCTTTAGGTTTCTTTCTGTTTTTAATGCTGAAAACATTCCTTGAAAAGCATATTTAAAACTGCTTATTACATTTTTACTTTTATTGACCATTTTTATTTTTCTCCAATACTATTTTATTCTTTCTTACTATAACACACTGTAAAATAATTTTCAACTATAAAATAAACAACTACCTTTATTGGTAGTTGCTAAATTTCAATTTTCTATGCTTTTATAAGATTTTTATTTACTATATCACAAATCAAATTAACAGCATTATCAATTCCAATTGCATCACTATTAATACAAACATCATAATTTGATGGTTCTTTCCAATCTTTTTCTGTATAATATTTATAATGATTTGCTCTTAATTTATTTATTCTAGTAATTTCTTTTTCAGCATTTTCTTTGCTCATATGATAAAATTCAATTGCTCTTTTTATCTTATTTTCCATTGAGCTATTTATAAATACTTTTACAACATTTTCTTTATCTTTTAAAATGTAATCTGCACATCTTCCAACTATTATACAAGATTCTTGACTAGCAACTTTCTTTATAAATTCAGATTCTTTAATAAATAATTCATCTGCATTATTCAATCCTGAATAATATCCATTATTGAATACATCTAATACATTTCTTTTTTGCTCATTTTCTCTGATATATTCTTCTGATAAACCTGTATCTTCTGCCATTTTTTCTATAAACTCTTTGTCATATAATTTGATTCCAAGTTTTTCTGCAACAAGTTTTCCTATATATCTTCCGCCAGATCCATATTCTCTTGCAATTGTAATAACAATTGGTGTATTTGTATTTTTTTCTTCAATTGTTTTAATATTTGCTGGCTTTTCTACTTCTGCACTATTTTCTTTTAAGCTTCTTGTTTCTTTTACTAATAAAATAACTGCTAATATAAATGCTAATCCATCAGCAACTGGTCCTGCACTTAATACTCCTATTATTCCATATGCATGACTTAATATTATCATTGCTGGAATTAATATAACAATTTGTCTTGAAAGTGATAATATTGCACTCTTTGTACTTTTTCCAATTGCTTGGAAGAAGATTCCTGATGGTATTTGAACACCATTAAATATGCAAAGTAGTAAATATGTTCTAAATGCTAAACATGCAAATTCCATATAATTTTCATCACCACTACCAAATATTAAGATTAATTTATCTGGTATAGTTTGGAATAATATAAATGCTATTGTACTTATAATAACACTTGAACCTAATACAATTTTTAATGTTTTCTTTACTCTATCATATTTTCTAGCGCCATAATTGTATCCTAATATTGGTTGACTTCCTGCTGCAATTCCTATTATTATGCTATTTAGTATTTGATTTATTTTCATTACAATTCCTAATACTGTAATAGGAATTTCTGCTCCAAATTTACTATCTGCACCATATTTTCCAAGTAAATTGTTTTCTGCAGTCATAACACATACTATACTCATTTGTGTTATAAAACTACTAATTCCAAGTGTTGCAATTTTTTTGCATACATTTGCTTTTAATTTTAAAGATTCTTTTGTCAATTTTATTGATTTAAATCTTTTTACATAAGCAACATTTAATATAAATGTTAATATTTGACTAATTACTGTTGCTATTGCTGCTCCTTCAACACCCTTATGTAATACAAATATGAATATTGGGTCTAATATTGTATTTAATACAGCTCCTGCAACCATGCTAAACATTGAATATTTTGGACTTCCATCTGCTCTAATTATTGAGTTTAATGTTGTTCCTATCATTGAAAAAGGAAATCCTATTGCAATTATACTTCCATATGCCATTGCATAACTTTTTAGATTTTCTGTACATCCAAATATTTTTAAGAATTGAGGTAAAAATATTAGTGTTACTGCACAGAATAATATTGAAACAATTGTTGATAACATTATTCCATTACCAATTCCTGTTTCTGCTTCTTTTTTCTTTTTTTCTCCAAGTTTTAAACTTAAATATGCTGAAGCTCCATCCCCAAACATTAGTGAAAATGCTAATCCTATCATTACTAATGGGAATACTACATTTGTTGCTCCATTTCCTAAATATCCAACTCCTTGCCCAATAAATATCTGGTCAACTATATTGTATAATGAGTTTACTAACATTGATATAATACAAGGTATTGAAAATTTTCTGATTAATTTTCCTATTTTTTCTTTTCCTAGTATATTTTCTTCTTGTTCCATTTCTTCCTCCATATCTATTTATAATTTTAAACAACTTTACTATTATATATTTTTTATGTTTTTTTGTCAATTCCAATCCCAAAAATAAAATACATATTTTCTAGTTTTCACTATACTAATATGTATTTTATCGATACAATTTATATATTCAATTCTTCATTCGAGCCCGTTTTGGTGCATCGCTGTACAGGACTCAGGTCTACGATTAATAAAGTGCTAGCCTAAAGCCAACACCGTCGTCCAAATTGGTCGTATTGTTGTAGCTACGGTAGCTCGCTGAAAAACCGCCTGAACCGTCGTAAACGCCTCCTCTTCTGGCACAAGGATTGTAGGTGTTAGAGGTATATTCTAGCGTCCATTCAAAAACATTTCCTGCCAAATCATATATTCCCATTTTACTAAATGAGTCATCTGCTCCTGTTGATAATAATATAATTTCATTAGATGTCTTTGATTTTTCTGTTGCTGTTGTCCAGTTCTCACCATGGTCTGTTGAATATTTTAAGTTTGCATTTGTTATATTCCATGCATTATTATAATAGTTTCCCCAACTTGTACTATTTGTTTTCAAATCTGCTTGTCTTGTTCCTTTTGTCTCTAAATATTTTAATGTTAAATCCCATTGTACTCCAAATAGTAAACTTGTTGTTCTATCTCCTGATTCCATATTACTTGCTAATGTTTGTGCTTGACTACATGTTACATAATTGTATGGGTATGCATTTTGTTTTATTACTGGTGTTTCTCCTGGTACTGCTGATGCATCTCCAGAAGTTCTTGGCGCATTTTCTATTCCTGTTTCATATTTTCCAATATAAAATCCACCATTTTGGTATACGCTTTTTAACATTTTTTGTTTTAATTGAGTGTATTGTTCGCTTGTTAATCCTGTTGCTGCATCTGAATAATATGTGTCTTCATATCCTGATTCTCTGTAATCATTTGTATATGTGTGTAAATCTGTTTCTATTGCTGTATATGCATCCTCTGTAAATTCTGTTACTTCTAATCCTGCTGTTGGATATACTTCTGTTGTTTTTGGTACTTCTACCCATACATATTGATTTCCTGTACTATCTTGTACTGTAAAACCATTATCTAATGTTGTTCCAGATACTTTTCTAAATCCTTCTGGTAAATATGGATTTCTATTTGACACTGTCTCTGAACCTCCATTATTCTCTTCTCCTGGTTGTTTTGGCTCTGCTGTTACTGTTACTCCTATATCTGT
>ULYB01068379.1_pt1 | contig 26441 bp, 18 predicted proteins | sample 1961761 | NCBI WGS metagenome assembly ULYB01 (sample SAMEA4835852, study PRJEB28245) | human gut metagenome | biome: gut microbiome; material: fecal sample | place: Denmark | collected 2008
CAGCCGCGAGGATACGGCGCTTTCGGCACAGGCGGGGAAAGCGCTGCTGGCGGCGTGCGAGACGCTTTCACATCCGCTGGTGAAGGAAATTGCGGATTCGGCAGACTTGCTGGCGGCCAAGAGCGTGTGGCTCATCGGCGGCGACGGCTGGGCGTTTGATATTGGCTTCGGCGGGCTTGACCATGTGCTGGCATCGGGCGAGAAGGTGCGGGTGCTTGTGCTGAACACGCAGGTGTATTCCAACACGGGCGGACAGGCATCGAAGGCGACCCCGGCGGGTGCGGCGGCACGGCTCATGTCCGGCGGGAAATCCGGCGCGGAGAAGGATTTGGGGCTGATGGCAATGACTTACGGGCATGTGTACGTTGCGCAGGTGGCGATGGGCGCGAATCCGGCGCAGCTGCTGAAGGCCATGCACGAGGCAGAAGCGTGGGACGGCGCGGCGCTCATCATTGCCTATGCGCCCTGCATTGCGCACGGGATTGATATGCGCGACGTGCAGGAAATCGAGAAGAAAGCCGTGCAGTGTGGGTATTTCCCGCTGTACCGCTATCATCCGGCGAATGGGCTGATGCTGGACAGCAAAGCGCCGGACGGGGATTTTCAGGCGTTCCTGATGCGGCAGGGGCGGTTTGCGGCATTGCGCCGGAGCGATCCGGTGAAGAGCGAAACCCTCTGCAAAATGGCGGAAGAAGCTGCGCGGCGACGCTGGAACCTGCTGAAAATGCTGAAAAATCGGGAAATGCCGTAAATCTGCATCTAAAACAGACAATATCAAAGGGAAACAACTGTTTTCATGTCGGAAAAAGAGCGGCAACAGACCGAATACATCAACGAAAACGTTGTCTGACGAAAATTGCCGTGTAAGGAACTTACAGATCAATTTCTGATTGATTTAGGCAGTTTCAATAAAGAAGTGCGGTAAAAACTTGCACAAATCTTGTAAATCATATGGTTTGAACTTGACAAATGACGCGCCAAAAGCTATAATGAATTTACAAGTGCGGAAATGTCTGCCCTTAATCCGGGCAAAGACGAAAACGCTTTCGTAAACCTCGGAGACTTACGAAAATGTTTCGCCGACAGGCATCAGGCACGATCAGCTTCTCTAAGGAGGAATCATCATGAATTGCACCAAGAAGTTTCTTGCACTGCTGATGGTGCTGGCGATGGCGCTGGGCATGACCGCTGTGGCGGAATCTCCGGTGGCGTCTCCTGTGGCATCTCCCGTGGCATCTCCCGTGGCGGGCGAAGTCGAACCGCTCTCTACGGCATTCCTGATGTATGCCGACGCCAACTGGCACTACCAGTGGTGGCACGACGGCTCTGAGCCGGCGGAGGGCATGAAGGTGACCGAGGCGGCGATTACCGGCGAAGGCTCCTACACCGTAGGCCTTGACTTCACCGGTACGCCCGAAGGCGCGGCGAGCGGCATTGCGTTTGCGGCCATCGGCCTGGAGAACGGCGAAAAGGCGCTGCCCGGCTGGACGATTCGCGTGGACGAAATTCGCGTGAACGGTCAGCCCATCGAAGCGAAGAAGGGCTACACCTCTTCTGACGACGGCATCATTACCCGCTCCAACATCTACAACGAATGGGTCAGCGAGCTGCCCGACGACGCGCGTTCCTGGGACGGCGTGACCGAGGACGCGAACTGGATAACCGTGGACAAGGCGGCGTTTGAGCGCGTGGAAAACGTCGAGGTTGATTTCACGCTCTTCCGCTACGGCGCTGACATGGCGTACATCATGTTCGCCGACTCCTCCTGGACGAGCCAGTACTGGGGCACGGACGATTCCGCTGTGAAGGCGACCAACGCGACCGTGACCGGCGCGGGCGACTACACCGTGGGTCTGGACTTCACCGCGACTGAAGCGGGCGCGGCTTCCGGCGTTGCCTTTACCGCGCTGGGCATCAAGCACGGCGAAAAGCTCTTCCCCGGCATGTCCATCAAGCTCAACGACATCCGCATCAACGGCGAATCCGTTGCGTTCACCAAGGGCTACACCTCCTCTGACGATGGTGTGGAAACCCGCATGAACATCATGAACGAATGGGTTGCCGAAGTTCCCACTGACGCTTCTGTCCGCTCCTACGACAAGGATTTGACGGGCGTGTCTCCTGTCATCGTGGACAAGGCGGCGTTTGAATCCGTCAAGACCTACGAAATCGACTTCACCCTTGTGCCCAAGACGGACACGGCGTTCCTGATGTTCGCCGACAGCGATTGGGCGACCTCCGCGTGGAATCCCGGCGAATTTGCAGAGGGCAACGCTGTGACCGTGGACGGCCCCGGCACCTACACCCTGTCCCTTGATTTCTCCGGCGTTAAGGGCGGCGAAATCCCCGGTGTTGCGTTCATGGCGGTCGGCATTGCGAACGGCGAAGCGACCTTCCCCGGCTACTTCATCGACATCACCGAAGTCAAGGTCAACGGCGAAGCAATCGAACTCGGCAAGGACTTCACCACGACTGACGACGGCATCGTGACCCGCTCCAACATCTGGAATGAATGGGTGACGGACATCCCGGCGGAAGCCCGCGTGGCGGACGGCGACCTCGAAGGCGTGACCGCGAAGATCGCGACGGCGGAAGCACTCTCCGGCATCAAGACCATCGACGTGACCTTCGACTACATCTACGGTGTGCCGCCGGTTGCGGAAACCGAACAGCCCCTGACCGAAGATGAAGTGAAGGAACTGATCTCCAAGACCTACGGCGCGTACATCGCCGTGCAGTCTGACCCGAACTACATCTTCCGCAACGACTGGGAGGAACCCTCCTACGGCCGCGACGCGGACAACGATGTGTTCACCAAGCTGGCGAAGACCAACAACGACGGCACGATTACCGATTACGGCGCGACGTTCGAGGATGCGGTCATCTCCGGCAACGGCACCTACACCTGCTCCATGACCACGGGCGACATGGGCTTCGGCGAGGATACGGCGTTCCACTTCTTCCGCGTCTCCACCGACATTCCGTCCAAGCTGGTCAAGGAAGGCTACGTCACCATTTCTGATGTGACCATCAAGATTGGCGAAGGCAAGACGCAGTCCGGCGTTGTGGTGGATACCTCCGGCGATTGGGTAAAGCTGATTGTTGAGGACAACTACAACAACATCAAGGCGGATGGCGTTGTGCTGACCGCGCCCGCCCCGAACACCACGACGGTCTTCACCTTCACGGTCTCCGGTCTGGCGGAGTAATCCTGCACTACTTTCCTCTGGCGCGCTCTCCGGCTTCGGCTGAGGAGCGCGCCACGGGGATTCCTGCCCTTGCCTTAGTCGCGCTGATGGATGAACGCTGGACATCATCCGCCAGCGCTCATCCATCAACGCGCGGCTGGTCAAAGCAGAGGAGCGTCACGAAGAAAGAAATGAGGGGATACCATGCAGGCGACGATTTCGGCCAAATCCGGCGGACAGGCGACTTGCGTCCGGGAAAAGACGAACTGGGCGCTGATCATCATCCGCATCCTGACCGCGTTTGCCGGGCTGATGATCTTCTTCCCGGAGGTCAATCCCGGTCGACTGATGTCAGACATCAACGCGAATACTTCGCTGTTCACCGCCGCGATTTCGTACAGCACGCTGACGGACAGCTTTGCCCGCCCGCTGCGTATGGGCTGGGTGCAGCCGTGGCACTTCTACCTCATCATGGGCGGCTGTGCGCTGCTGATGCTTGGCATCATCCTGAGTGCAATCGGCGCGTGCATGTCGCTGGGCAATCACCGCATGAAGCGCGCAGCCGTCAAACTGCCGCTGATTGGCTCGGTGCTGATGCTCGGCGGCATCGGAATGCTGGTGTACCTGAATAGCATCCTTCCGGCGCTGGAAAAGGCGGAACGCCTGAAGCTGATGACGCCGACCGGCGCAATCGTCTTCTGGGCGGTGCTGGGGGGGGCTGCTGCTCGTATTCAGCATTGTGAGCATGGTCACTATTCCTAAGAACATGGAAGAAAAGATGGAAATGGAGGAGAAATACCGCCTGTTCCTGATGTTCCTGCCTGTTCTGATTCTGACGGTCATCTTCTGCTACCTGCCGCTGTACGGCTGGCGCTATGCGTTCTTTGATTATAAGGTCGGCGACGCGCTGAGCAGCGAGAACTTTGTGGGCTTCAAGTGGTTCAGCTACCTGTTCTCCAACGGCGCGACGCGCAGCGACCTTGTGCGCGTGCTGCGCAACACGCTGATTATGTCTGGCTTGGGCATTGCAACGAGCTGGCTGCCGATTGCCTTCGCCGTTTTGCTGGCGGAACTGCGTTCGACGAAGTTCCAGCGCGTTGTGCAGACCCTGACGACGATTCCGAACTTCATCTCGTGGGTTCTGGTGTACGCCATCGCGTTCGCGATTTTCTCCACCGACGGCTTCATCAACTCCTTCCTGCGCAACGTCATGGGGCAGACCGCCACGACAGACTATCTTGCCAGCGCGGATTTCATCTGGCTCAAGATGCTGCTGTGGGGTACTTGGAAGGGTTTGGGCTGGAGCGCTATTGTCTACATCGCGGGCATTGCGGGCATTGACCAGCAGCTGTACGAAGCCGCGAAGGTGGACGGCGCGAACCGCTTCCAGTGCATCCGCCACATCACGATTCCCGGCTTGATGCCCACTTACATGGTCATGCTGCTGATGGCGATTGCGGGTATGCTCTCCAACGGCATGGAGCAGTACCTCGTTTTCGAGAACCCGCAGAACAGCGCAACCATCGAGGTGCTGGACTTGTATGTCTATCACAGCGGCATTAAGAGCGGCTTGATTCCGCTTTCCACGGTCGTCGGCGTATTCAAGAGCCTGATTGGCGTGCTGCTGCTCTTCGGCGCGAACGGCATCTCCAAGGGCGTGCGCGGCGAAAGCATCATTTAAGGAGGCGGAGAAGCAATGAGCAACACCGAAGTCATGAAGCAATCCGCCGTCAAACTGGCGGGCAAGCACCCGAAAAACAAGATTCACCGCACGGCGGGCGACATCGTGTTTGATGTTTTCCTGTACATCCTCTTTGTGGCTTTCACAATTCTGTGCGTTTTCCCATTCTATTACCTGTTCATTAACACCATTTCCAGCAATGACGCGGTGGCGGGCGGCTTGGTCAACTTCTGGCCGGTCGGCATCCACTTCCAGAATTACCTTGCCCTGCGCGATGTGGCGGACTTGGGTTCGTCGGTCATCGTGACGGTGGCGCGTACGATTCTTGGCACAGCGCTGATGGTGCTTGTCAGCGCGTGGGCGGGCTATCTGGTGACGAAGCAGAAGATGTGGCATCGGTCGCTGATGTACCGTGCGCTGGTCATCACGATGTACTTCAACGCGGGTCTGATTCCGTGGTACATGAACATGCTGATGCTGGGGCTGACGAACAACTTCCTCGCCTACATCCTGCCGGGCATGATTGCGCCGTACAACATCATTCTGGTGAAGACGTATATTGAGTCGATTCCGGCGTCGCTGGAGGAATCCGCGGTCATTGACGGCGCGAACACGCCGACGGTGTTCCTGAAGATTATCCTGCCGCTCTCCATTCCGATTCTGGCGACGATTTCGATTTTCGGCGCGGTCGGCAACTGGAACTCGTTCCAAGACTCGCTGCTGCTGATGTCCTCCCGTCCGGAGCTGTACACCCTGCAGCACCGCCTGTATGTGTACCTGAACCAGTCCTCGAACCTGTCGGCGCTGGTCAACGGTTCGGGCGGCATGTCCACGCAGGCGGCGGCGAACATGCTCAACACGCGCGTTATCAAATACACGGTCGCCATGGTGTCGATCATCCCGATTCTGCTGGTGTACCCGTTCATGCAGCGGTTCTTTGTTAAGGGAATCATGCTGGGTGCCGTGAAGGGCTAACCCGGCTGGTGATAGTTACTTCAAATACGGAAAGGAGAATCTTGCAAATGCGCAAATTGACCCGACTCTTCGCCCTGATGATGGCGCTGACCATGCTTCTGGGCGCTCTGCCTGCGCTGGCAGAAGAACCCGACAATCCCTCTGGCATCCCGTACTACAAGGTGACCAGCGACCTGTACGATTTCATCGACATGGATGGCGCACCCATCCAGATTGAAATTTACAGCCAGCTGGCGAACTACTCCGGCCGTCAGACCGGCTGGGGCGCTGCGCTGATGAAGGATCTGTTCAACGCTGAACTGGTCATCATCCCCGATCAGGATGGCACATACCAGACCCGCACGCAGTCCGGCAACCTCGGCGACATCGTCGTCTGGGGCGCGAATGGCGAGGACTATAAGCAGGCGATCAAGAACGGTCTGCTGCTGGAGTGGGACGAGGACGACCTTGCGGAGACGTATGCGCCCTACGTCTGGGCGAACTATCAGGATGCGCTGGCGTCCAATCGTCTGGTGTCCGAAGACGGCGACAATCTGTACGGCTTCGGCATGGACGTGGCGACCTCCCGTCAGGGGCACAAGTCCTTCATGTACTCCTGGGATCTGCGCTGGGATTTGTATTCTCAGCTCGGCTACCCGGAAATCAAGAATTTGGATGACCTGCTTGCGGTCTTCAAAAAGATGAAGGAAATCTGCCCCACGGACGAGCTGGGCAACGAGACGTATGCGGCGTCCCTCTGGCCTGACTGGGACGGCAACATGGTCATGTACGTCAAGGCGATGGCGACGGCGTACTATGGCTATGACGAACTCGGCTTCGGTCTGTACAACCCCACGAATGGCGAATTCTACGATGCGCTGGACGAAAACGGCCCGTACATCGAGATGCTGCGCTTCTTCAACCAGCTCTATCGCGCCGGCCTGCTTGACCCGAACTCCATGACGCAGACCTACGACGAAATGAGCCAGAAGGTGAAGAACGGCGGCGTGTTCTGGGGCATCTTCAACTATGCCTCCTCCATGGTCTACAACACGGACAAGCATCTGGGCGAAGGCAAGATGATGTATGCGCGTGTGCCGGACGAAGCGAACCCCATCGTCTACGGCCTGTCCACGCTGGGCGGCAACCGCATCTGGTCTGTCGGCTCGAAGGCGGCGTATCCGGAACTGTGTCTTGCGATTCTGGACTTCTTCGCGACTCCCGAAGGCTCGATGACCATGTGGTACGGCCCGCGCGGTCTGATGTGGGACTATGACGAAAACGGCGGCATGTACTTCACCGAACTGGGCGACATCTGCAACAAGGACACCAAACATGACCTGAACGGCGTTGTGTGGACGTCCCCCTACACGGGCAAGCAGTACACCCTGTCCGGCAACTTCAACGACGGCTGCATTCAGGCGAACAACACCACTTACAGCAAGGACGCCATCAACCCTGACGGCAAGCTGGGCGAAACGTTCAACAGGGACACTTGGGTTTCCATCTTGAACGCGGTTTCCTACCCGATTCAGGAGGACTGGCGCAACTGGTCCGGCGCGGTGCTGGCTGACCCGTACTTCGAGTCCATCGGCAAGTACACCATCATGCCCGACCTGCCTTACTCCGAGTCCGTGAAGGATGACGAACTGAAGGTGAAGTGGGAGCAGTGCGCCAAGAGCATCAAGAACAACAGCTGGCTGGCGATTTATGCGAAGGCGGACGGCGAGTTCAACATGCACATCCGCAACATGATTACGCAGTGCAACAACTACGGCTATGCTGACTGCCTCGAATGGAGCAAGGGCGAAGCGGCGACCAAGTGGCGCCTGACGCAGGAACTCAACGCGGTTGGGCAGGAGTAAGCAATCCTTGGAAACAAAAAGCAGGGGTGCGTGAGAAGCGCATCCCTGTTTTTGGGTGGATGTTTTGTTATTGATTTCGCGATTCGTAATTTGTTTTTTGCGATGCAGGGGTTTCGCCTCTGCGGAGGCGAGGAGGGGGCAATGAAAACAGACGAAGTCTGCGGTCGCCCCCTTGACCCCTTCGCAGTGCACACCCGTGTTTCTTGGTTTTGCATGTTGCATGGGGACGAAAGGTACACTAACTAAAAACTTTCAATAAAAACCAATTAACTTGGGTGGCGCCGAAGGTTTCCAAAGGGCGATCGGAAAGCCCTTTGGTCGCGTCCGCAGACGCGAAACCCTGCATAAACACGCGGACACTGCATGAAAGTGTGCTCAACGCAATCGCGTGAAGGGTGTCGAGAGGGTCGAAGACCCTTCGCAGGTGCAGGGCAGCGCCCTGCTGGGGTCAAGGGGCAAAGCCCCTTGGGTCTCCCTTACAGCTCCGCGCCGTTCTCAATTGCCGTAATCATGTCGATGCGGCGCTGGTGACGGCCGCCTTCGAATTCGGCGGTCAGCCAGTGGGTCGCAATCATCTTCGCTAAGTCAATGCCGACGACGCGCGCACCCATCGTCAGGATGTTGCTGTTGTTGTGGCGCTTGCTCAATTCGGCACTGTACACGTCCGAACAGGTGCAGACGCGCGTGCCCTTCACCTTGCTTGCCGCAATGCCAATGCCGATGCCCGTGCCGCAAATCAGGATGCCGCGGTCGCACTCGCCGGACGCAACCGCCTTCGCCGCGCGGTAGCCGTATACGGGATAATCGCAGGAAACCGCCGTGTCTGTGCCGAAATCCTTCCATTCCAGCCCCATCGAATCCAGCAGCTTCATCATTTCCTTTTTGAGTTCAATGCCGGTGTGGTCGCAAGCCAAAGCAATCATGAGAAAATCCTCCTTTATCCTCCGAAATCGCCCATGCAGACGATTCGCTCTTCTTTATGATAATACGCGAAAAAATGCGAAACTCCTGCCGATGGAAAAAGAAAAGGGTAGAATCCGCGCGGAAAGCATGGTATACTAACATGGTGCAAGAATCGCACGAATCTCCCAAGGAGGGAAACAAAATGGCAGATAATTGCAAGCTGTGCCGCATTGCGCTGGAGAATGTCTCCGTGGTGCGCGGCGGACAGACGCTTTTGCAGGATGTGTCAATGCACATCCACTGCGGTCAGCTGACGGTGCTGATCGGCCAGAACGGCGCGGGCAAAACGACGCTCATCCGCGCCCTGCTGGGGGAATACGCTCACGGCGGTACGATTCGCCATGTGGACGGCGAAGGGCGCGACGTGGCGCACATGCGCACGGGGTATGTGCCGCAGCATCTGGAATTCGACAAGGAGATGCCCGTGACGGTGGAGGACTTCCTCGCCGCCAGCCTGACGCGCCGCCCGGTGTGGACGGGGGTCGGCAAAAAGACCCGCGCGCAGGTGATGGAGGCGCTGAAAATGGTGGAGGGCGAAAAGCTGCTGCACCGCCCGCTCGGCCGCTGCTCCGGCGGTGAACTGCAGCGCGTGCTGCTCGCGCTGGCGCTGCATCCCGCCCCTGACCTGCTTGTGCTGGACGAGCCCGTCTCCGGCGTGGATCAGAACGGCTTACAGATGTTTCTGGATACCGTTGTGCGCCTGAAGGAGCATCACCATATGGCGATTCTGCTCGTCAGCCACGACCTGAATGTCGTCCGCCAGTACGCTGACCATGTGGTGCTGCTGGACAAGACGGTGCTGAAGCAGGGCAAGCCGGATGACGTGTTCGCATCGCCGGAATTCCAGAAGGTGTTCGGGCTGGGCGCAAAGACGCTCAATGCCCAGCGGCTGCATGGCGCGGAACGCTGGATGGGGCGCAAGGCGGAAACGCCCGAGGAGGAAATCGCCCGCGCCGCCTCCGTGGTGGATGACGAGACGAAAGGAGGTCGGGCGTGATGGATGCGATTCGCGCGTTCGTGCAAACGCTGCTGCCCTTTGAATTCCTGCAATTTGACTTCATGGTCAATGCGCTGCTGGCGATTCTGCTGCTGACGCCGCTGCTGGGGCTGCTCGGCACGATGGCGGTCAACCAGCAGATGGCGTTCTTCTCCGACGCCCTGGGTCACAGCGCGCTGACGGGCATCGGGCTGGGCATTTTGCTCGGCGTGTCGAGTGATTTGCTGGCGATGCTGGTGTTCGGCATCGTCTGGGCGCTGCTGATTTGCCGCATCAAGCAGACCGGGGCGGCATCCACCGATACAATCATCAGCGTCTTTTCGTCCACGTCAGTGGCGGCAGGCGTGCTGGTGCTGTCCATGGGCGGCGGATTCGCGAAGTATTCGTCCCTGCTCGTCGGCGACGTGCTGGCAGTACAGGACAGCGATTTGCTTTATCTGTTGATTGCGCTTGTGGCGGGCATTGCGCTGTGGGCGGTGATGTACAATTCGCTGCTGCTGTCGGGCATCAGCCCGTCCCTGGCGCGCAGCCGAGGCATCCATAATCGGCTGGTGGAGTGCGCGTTCGTGGTGCTGGTGGCGGTCGCGGTTATGCTGGCGATTCGCTGGGTTGGCGTGATGCTGATTAACGCACTGCTGATTCTGCCCGCGGCGGCGGGGCGCAATCTGGCGGGGTCAAGCCGTCAGCACGCGGTGTACAGCGTGGTGATTGCGCTGGTGTGCGGCGTGGCGGGGCTGATTTGCGCGTATTATCTGGATACGACGGCGGGTGCGGCAATTGTGCTGTTCGCGGCGGTGTGCTACGCCATCTCGCTGGGCATTCGGGCGCTGAAAAAATAATACTATTTCCAGATTCACCTGCGCCATCTGCTTGCGTCTTGGCACATGTTCATCTAAAAATAGGATAACGGAGGAACGATATGGAGCGAATCCTGATACTGATGCAGGCGGCGAACTGGGCGGAAGCGACCGAGGCGCTGACCTCTGCGCGGGAGAACGCCCTGCACCGCAACGCGCTGTCATACGCGCTGGTGCTGCCGGAAGCCCCGACATCCCCCGAAGAATGCAATATGGCGGCGTTCGGGGCGCTGCGATACCTTGTCAGCCCGGAAATGACTTTTGCTGCGATGGAAACGCTCTGGCACGGCGAACGCTATGCGCTGCTGGCGCATCCGGCGATGCGCTTTGAGCGCGATTGGGAGAAGAAGCTCCTGCGCGCACTGAACGACTGCCCGGTGGAAAACGCTCAGGCGGTGCTGACGGGCTATCTGCCGGCGCAGGATGACCCGATTGGCGCGGTTTGTCCGGTTGCGGCGGAGCGCATTGACCCGGACGGCACGCTGTGCTTTGCACACGGAATGCCCCTGACGCTTGCGGCGCACCCGATGCCGGGCGCATTTCTGCATCCGAACTTCTTCTTTGCGCGCGCGGGCTTCATCCGGGCAATGGCGCAGGGGAGCGGTACAGCGTTCCTGCGCGCGATGGTGCAGGGCTGGCAGTGCTGCACGCTGAATCAGCCCGTCATCACCCTGACGCACGATTTGCCCGTGCCGCCTGTGCGGATAGAGCCGCAGGAGGATGGCTTGGTGCAGCTGAAGGAAGAATACGGCGTTGATTTCGCGGCGGGTACGCTGTCCGCGGCGGCGAAGCGAGGCTTGAAGTCAAACAGCCTCGACATGACGCTGGCGGTGACGCCGCTGATGCGCATTAAGTCGGCGGTGCAGCGGTGGCGCAGGAAGCGCACCGACCCGATGCCGCTGTGCGTGACGGTCTGCCCGGCCTCGCTGGACGAAGAGGGGATGCATTGGCTGCGCCAGCTGACGCAAATGCAGGATTTGGCGCTACTGTGCTATGCCGAAGGGCTGAAGCTGCGCGAAGTGGCGGAGTTCCACCCGAACGTGCTGGAATACAAGCCGCGCTATGCTCTGCCGATGCCGACGGGCAAACCGCCGCTGTTCAGCCGCGCGGCGATGCTCAGCGCGGCGCGCGACCGGGTACTCTCCAGCACGCACTATATCTGGATGGCACCGGACTGTGTGCGCTATCCGCTCTATACCGGCATGGCACTGCCGTGGAAGCGGCTGTGCGGCGAGAAAATCGTGCTGGCAAGCGTCAGAAACCGCCTCGACCTGTCCATGGTCGTTGTGCCGGACAAACAGATAAAGCCGCTGATGAGCGCCATTGGGGAGCAATTACGGGCATTGCTGGCGGCAGGGACAATTCCGGAGACGGAAGAGGCACTCTGGACAGGCATTGTGAAGGAACATCCGGACTGGTTTGAATTTCGGGCGCTGCCGGTGGAAAAACAGCTGTTCACATTATTACTCTGAGGAAAAATCATGCAGCCGATTGCGTCTCGACTCATCAAGGGGATTATGCTGCTTCCGGGGTCAGCGGCTGCTGCTGGAGGAGTAATTCGATTTTCAAATTCATATGCGCACTCCCCGCAGACAAGCGCATAATACGGACAAATCTGCCGTATCAAGCGGGGAAAGTTCGGGAACGCAGAAAAAACGTTTTTTCGCCCGATTTTCGCCGCCAGTGGAAGCTGTTCTGTTTACCGGGCTTGCGGCGCTTCGGGCGGTTTTCGGCTGTCCATTTCGACCAGATTCAGCATTGACAAGAGCGGCTCCAGTGGTGTATGATGGCTTTCGTTCCTGCTTTGCAGACACTATATGTAGCATGGGCAGGAGAAAACATCCACAACTTATGCCGAATGAACGGCTGGTTATCAATTGGTTCTCAAATGGGAAATAATACGGATAGAATAGAGAATGATGGAGGCACCGACCATGGGCATTGATATGATTCGCAAACGCGACGGACGCGAAGTTCCTTTTGATCAGGACAAGATTGAGCAGGCCATTTTCGCGTCTTTTCAGGCATCGGGCAGTGCGCGCGGGCATGAGACGAGCCGCAAGCTGACGGAGGAAGTTGTCCGCCTGCTGGAGAACAACGAGAACATCAGCGCCATCCCCAGCGTGGAGCAGGTGCAGGACACGGTGGAGCAGGTGCTGATGCGCAACGGCTTCACCCGCACGGCGAAGTCCTACATCCTCTATCGCGCAGAGCGCAGCCGCGTCCGCGAGATGAACTCCCGTCTGATGCGCACGTTTGGGGACATTGTGTTCAAGGACGCCAGCGAATCCGACATCAAGCGCGAGAACGCCAACATCAATGGCGATACTGCCATGGGCGCAATGCTCAAGTTCGGCAGCGAAGGCGCAAAGCAGTATTACGAGAAGTACGTCATGGATCCGCGATTTGGTCAGGCGCACATGGACGGCGATATCCACATTCATGACATGGACTTCTACACGCTGACGACGACGTGCTGTCAGATTGAACTGAAGAGCCTGTTCAAGGGCGGCTTCTCCACGGGGCACGGCTATTTGCGTGAGCCGCAGGACATCACGTCCTACGCGGCGCTGGCGTGCATTGCCATTCAGGCGAACCAGAACGATCAGCACGGCGGACAGGCGATTGTGGACTTCGACTACGGCATGGCGCCCGGCGTGAAAAAGACGTTCATCAAGCGTTACCGCATGAACCTCTCCCGTGCGCTGGAGCTGCTGCTGAACGACGCGGAGTGCGACGCGCACGCCAATGAACTGGTGGCGCAGACCAAGGCGGAGAACCTCGAACCCACGCTGGAAGAGAACGCTGACCACCGCGCACGCATGGCAGAACTGCTGACGAAGTATGTGGCGGACGAGCAGATGATTGCCCGCATTCTCGACTTCACGCAGCGCCGCTCCGAGCAGGAGACAGACAAGGCGACCTATCAGGCAATGGAGGCGCTCATCCACAACCTGAACACCATGAACAGCCGCGCGGGCGCGCAGGTGCCGTTCTCGTCCATCAACTACGGCATGGACGTGTCGCCTGAAGGCCGTTTGGTGATGAAGAATGTGCTGCTGGCGACGGAAGCAGGTCTGGGCGGCGGCGAAACGCCGATTTTCCCGATTCAGATTTTCCGCGTCAAGGAAGGCGTCAACTTCAACCCCGGCGACCCGAACTACGACCTCTACCGCCTCGCCATCCGCACGAGCGCAAAGCGCCTGTTCCCGAACTTCTCCTTCGTGGACGCGCCGTTCAACCTCCAGTACTACAAGCCCGGCCATCCGGAGACCGAAATCGCCTACATGGGCTGCCGCACCCGCGTGATGGGCAATGTCTACGACCCTGATCGCGAAATCGCCCCGCGCCGCGGCAATCTGTCCTTCACGTCCATCAACCTGCCGCGCATCGCCATTGAGGCGAACGGCAACGTCGATGTGTTCTTCAAGGTGCTGCAGGAGCGCATGGAACTGGTGATTGACCAGCTGAACGAACGCTTCCGCATCATCAGCAACAAGCGCGTGAAGAACTTCCCGTTCCTGATGGGCGAGGGCGTGTGGATTGACTCCGAGAAGCTGAGCTGGAACGACAAGGTGGGCGAAGTGCTCAAGCACGGCACGATGACCATCGGATTCATCGGCTTGGCGGAAGCGCTGGTTGCCTTGCGCGGCAAGCATCACGGCGAGGACGAGGAAAGCCAGAAGCTGGGTCTGAAAATCATCCGCACGATGCGCGAATACACCGACAAGGTGTCCGCGGAGACGGGGCTGAACTACTCCGTCATTGCCACGCCTGCGGAAGGCCTGTCCGGCCGCTTCATCCGCCTCGACAAGCAGCGCTTCGGCATCATCCCCGGCGTGACCGACCGCGAATACTACACGAACTCCTTCCATGTGCCGGTTTACTACCACTGCACGGCGTTCCATAAGCTGAGCGTGGAAGCGCCGTATCATGCGCTGACCAACGGCGGCCATATCTCCTATGTGGAGATGGACGGCGACCCGCTGAAGAATCTCGACGCGTTCGAGAAGATTGTGCGCTATATGCACGACATCGGCATCGGCTACGGTTCGATTAACCACCCGGTTGACCGTGACCCGCTGTGCGGCTATAATGGCATTATCGACGATACTTGCCCGTGCTGCCACCGTGGGGAAACCACCCGCGTGACGGAGCGCATCAAGCGCATCAAGGTGGACTAAACGCCCCCTTTATCCAGAGCGTTTGGTAGTGCGACCAAGCCGGGCAGCCCAAAAAGGGTCAAGGGGCAATTGCCCCTTGCGGAGTCCAGAGGCAGCGCCTCTGGTAGGGTCTGGGGCAACGCCCCAGCGTCCCTCCCCATAAAACGCCTTCTCCTTCGGGGGAGGGCGTTTCCGTCATTCATTCATCCACCGCGAAAGAGGGTCAATTACCATGGAAATCCGCATCTTTGGTTTGGCAGACGACAGCATCGTCGATGGGCCGGGCGTCCGCTATACTGTGTTCGTACAGGGCTGCCCGCATCACTGCCCCGGCTGCCATAATCCAGCGTCGCATGACTTTGCCAGCGGCACGCTGATGGACACCGACGGCATCATCCGCAAAATCGGCGAGAATCCGCTGCTGGACGGCGTGACGCTCTCCGGTGGCGAACCTATGTGCCAGCCCGAAGCCTGCCGCGCGATTGCGGACGCGGCGCACGCAAAGCACCTTAACGTTTGGTGCTACACGGGCTTCACGCTCGATGCGCTGCTGAAGGAGAACGACCCGGCGCGCATGGCGCTGCTGCACGGCATCGACGTGCTGGTGGATGGACGCTTCGTGCAGGAGCAGAAGTCGCTGTCGCTGCTCTACCGCGGCAGCAGCAATCAGCGGCTGATTGACGTGCCGAAAACGCTTGCGACGGGCGAAATCACCCTCTGGACACCGCCCGTGTGGTGATTGCTCTGCGAATTTTACAAACAATTCACAGAATCACAAGCGAAAGCTGGGAAATAATAGTTGAATTTCCTGAACAAGTGTGCTATACTGATAGCAGGGAGGCGAATGCGGGTGAAAATCCTATTTGTGTGTCACGGCAATATTTGCCGCAGCCCTATGGCAGCAATGGTGTTCCGGTACTTGGCACAGCAGCGGCATGTGTCTGGTGAGTTTGAAGTGGATTCCGCCGCACTGAGCAGCGAGGAGATTGGCAACGGGATTTATCCGCCCGCGCGCCGAATTCTGGTCAAGCACGGGGTGCCCTGCACGGAGCATCGCGCGCGGCAGATTACGCCGGAGGATTTTGAAACGGCGGATCTGATTATCGGCATGGAGTGGGGGCACTTGAAGAAGCTGCGTGCTCTGTGTCCGAAGGAGCAGCAGGCGAAGCTGCATCTGCTGCTGGACTTTGCCGAGCGGCAGGGCGACATTGAAGATCCGTGGTATACGGATGACTTTGACCGGGCGTACCGCGACATTCTGCGCGGCTGCGAGGGTCTGCTGCGGAACCTGACGGAAAACAAGACGGCATAACAAAAGAATGTCAAGGAGCGAAATCATCCTGACATCCTTTTTGATTTCAGCGATTATTCTTCCGTTTTCGGCGCTTCCTCCGGCGCACTTTCCGTCTCATCCCAGCGGCGGACCGTGCGCTGCGCCAAACTTACGAAGTCCAGCATGAACGAGCGCTCGCGGTTATCGTTGGTATAGGGGAAGTCCACCGCGTTCTCGGACAAGCTCGCGCCCAGCAGCAGACATGGCGACACTGACAGCACATTGCAGATGGAAACCAGCGTATCGATGCTGGCAATGCGCGTGCCGCGCTCGATGTGCCCCATGAAAGACGAGGAAATGCCGACCTTCTCCGCCAGCTGCTCCTGCGTTAGATGCTTCGCTTTGCGGGCATCGCGCACTCGAAGCCCCAAATCCTGATAATTTACGGTCATGTTCATATTCCTTCTTTCTTATTGCCCCAATTGTTCGGGTTTTATCTATTATAATGGATGAAAGAAAATCGAAGAAGAGACGATAAGTAATATTATGATTCTTTTGGTGCAGATTACACGAAATAATGGACACTACAAGAATCTTTTTTCGACCATGATTCCCCTTAAAAACGGGACGAAAATAATTTTCCAGAAGGTCTGTACATTTTCCGCAAACCGTGTTATAATATTCCCTGCAGCCCAACCAGGAATCCAAGGTTCTAATCTCCCTTTGGTTGTCACATGACCTGCGCCGGGAAACTGGAGCAAAACCATGGAAGCAGATGACCTCAAGGCAACGGTATGGGTGACAATTTGAAGGAGGTTTCCCAACCATGTACGAAGATGAAACGCTTGTCTGCCGCGACTGCGGCCAGGAATTCGTGTTCTCCGCGTCCGAGCAGGCTTTCTTCGCCGAGAAGGGCTTCATGAACAAGCCCTCTCGCTGCCCGAAGTGCCGCGCGGCTCGTCGCGCCCAGAACGGCAACGGTTCTTCCGCTCCCCGTCAGATGTATGACGTGGTGTGCGCGAACTGCGGCAAGGCCACCCAGGTGCCCTTCCAGCCCCGTGGCGACCGTCCCGTGCTCTGCCGTGAGTGCTTCGACGCTCAGCGCGCTTCCCGCTATTAATTGACGGCTCCTCCGGGAGCAATCAATCAGCGGTGCAATAGCACACGAAAAACCCCGTCGGTGTTTCCGAGCAATCGGAGTGCCGACGGGGCTTTTTTGCTATTTCAGAGGAAATCAAGCTGCAATTGGGCAGGTGCTTGGGAGGACGAAAGGCACCGAGGATTCCCCAAGGGCGAACGGAAAGCCGTTGAGTTGCCTCCGCAGAGGCAAAACCCTCTGTAATAGAAATATCATCCGTATAATGTGCTATGCACACTGGCTATGGAGAGGCTTCCCAACAAGTAGACAAGGCAGATAAAACAAAAACCGCCCTTTCGGACGGTTTCTTGAGGTGAACCCATGAAGAGCACCCTCTGTGCTGGAGCGGGTGATGGGAATCGAACCCACGTGACCAGCTTGGAAGGCTGGAGCTCTACCATTGAGCTACACCCGCATGTGGAGCGGTAGACGAGGCTCGGACTCGCGACCTCCACCTTGGCAAGGTGGCGCTCTACCAACTGAGCTACTACCGCATAACCACGCGACTGCATGGTGCGAAGGAAATTGTGCGGGCGAAGAGACTCGAACTCTTACGCCATAGGCACCAGATCCTAAGTCTGGCGCGTCTGCCATTCCGCCACGCCCGCACGAGAGGCGAAATCAGAAGGCAGATGGGAATGACCCATTGGAGATTCGAACTCCAGACACCTTGATTAAAAGTCAAGTGCTCTGCCAACTGAGCTAATGGGTCAAAAAGCTGGGGTGGCAGGGCTCGAACCTGCGAATGCGGGAGTCAAAGTCCCGTGCCTTACCACTTGGCTACACCCCATCGCAGCAGGCTTTCGCCGCATCCGCAGCAACCTTGAGTAGGGAAGAAAGGGAGAATAGTGGGACTCGAACCCACGACATCCAGAGCCACAATCTGGCGCTCTACCAACTGAACTATATCCTCCATATGCGCGCCTGGAGGGTCTCGAACCCCCGACCCACGGCTTAGAAGGCCGTTGCTCTATCCAACTGAGCTACAGGCGCAGAGCCGCAAAATCAGAAGCCTGATTCTTTCCTTCCAGACTGCCAGCGAAGGAAACACCCTTGCTGACAGATACAAATTATATCATCAGCAAGGGCGTTTGTCAAGCACTTTTTTGCGTTTGACGGAAATTTTTCGCTGTTTTCGGCAGAAAACTCCGGGAAGCCTGCTGCCCGGGCGGATTTAGCGCATTATCAATAGAATGGATTTTGTCCGTCGCCTTGAGCGCAAGCCTTACAGGACAATATCCCCCGGCCGATAGCCCTTGGGCAAGGGCTCTTCCTCCAGAAACCGGAAATCTGAATCCTCCAGTGTCGGCAAAAAAGCCTCGAATGGAATCTGGTCAAACTCGCTGTGGTAGCTGCTTGCGCCGAACCAGCCGCCTTCCTTCGCCCGCAGGTTTAAATCGCGCGCGAATTTGGTGTGGTTCGAGCAGTCATGCACGACAATCCCCCAATGTTCCACGGCGCATTGGCGCATCAGCCGGAACGCTATCTCCCGGCTCCAAATCGGCGATACATAGCCGCGGCGCGTCATGTACATGGGCGTGCCGATGTAGTTCGGCAGATTGTTGGGGTTCAGGTGCAGCTCGGCGCAGTTGATAAAATCAAGACCAGTGGCCAGAATTGCATCCTTTTTCTGCTGGAAATGCTCGTAAAAATCGGGCGTCATGGGCGTTTCAATCGCGACGGTGGGGATGTACTTCTTCGCCGTGGCGATGCTCTGGATGACGTTGTCCGCGCAAGACGTTGCGCCGAGGTTGAAGCGCAGTTCGTCCAGCCCGGCCTCACCCAGCGCACGCAGATTTTCCTCCGTGCAGAGCGTGCCGTTGGTGTACATGTGCTGATGAATCCCGGCGGCGCGGAACTTGCGGATGATATCGGGATACAGTTCGATTTCCATGAACGGCTCCAGATAGACGTAGCTGACGCCGGTCGGTCGGTTCGACGTGCTGAGCAGCAGGTCGATATCCTCCACGCGGAAGTACGTCCCGCCGATTTCCCACAGCCCTTCGCCGATGGTCTCTTGGCAATCCAACTCGCCGTAATTGTAGCAGAACGGGCAGCGGATGTTGCACTTGTTCGTCCGGCGGATGGCGCTCAGCCCCGTGCCGGTCAGGCAGGACGTGCATCCCTTGGAAAATTTCGCCGGGTCGCCGACGAAGTACGTCCGCCCGCCGAGCGTGTGCAAATCGGGAATCTGCGCCATCAGTTCCTTGTGGCGCGCGTCCACCGCGGTTTCAATCTGGCTGATGACAGCCCACGCCAACTCCTGCTGATGCGGCATCAGCGGCTCATCTTCCGGCAGTTCCGCGAAGAAACGAAACCACATTAGCGCGTCTTTCTTGCTGATTTTCATGCGTTCATCATTCCTCCTGTGAATTTCGCTTCCATCATAGCACAATTTTATACCGCGCGCAACCATTCAGCGCATCGGCTTGCGCCGTGAAAGCATCATTCTGCGTCCATTTCGTGAAAAAATTTCATTTCCCCCTTGACAACCCATCCATACCGTGCTATACTATTTTGTGTTGCGGGGCATTAGCGCAGCTGGTAGCGCACAACACTGGCAGTGTTGGGGTCAGCGGTTCGAATCCGCTATGCTCCACGAGCCGAAATCCTTGGAGATGCAAGGGTTTCGGCTTTTTTAGTGCTGCTGTATACCCACACCATACCCACAAACGCTTTCTTTTCCGTACCCACGAAAAACCGCTATGCGCGTGAGTCTGCGCTTTTTACAGCGAGCAAATGAATTTTTCCATCTTGGCTGCTGCGTTTTGCGACATATGGTTGCTGACGTGTCCGTAGGTGTCGAGCGTGAAGGCGACGGTTGCATGTCCGAGTGACAAGGAAAGCGTCTTGAAGTCAATTTCGCTTTGAATAGCGAGGGTGGCGTAGGTGTGGCGAATGTCGTGGAAGCGAACCTCCGGACGGTTGAGCCTGCTGACCAGTGCCTTGAAGTGGACATACAGTGTCTTGAAACGGATGAACATGCCGTTGTCACGAGTGAAAACCATGTCGTACACATTGTCCCAAGATGAACCTGCGAGCAGACGCTGCCGGTTCTGCTTTTCTTTGGCTTGCCTCAATGCGTCCATCACAGATGGCGCGGGATGAATCGTGCGCTCTTTGTGGTTTTTCAGCGAAGTGAACATCATTTTGCCCTTGTCAGGCCCGGATGCAATGCGCACAAACTGACGGTACACACGGATAGTCCCCTTCGCAAAATCAATGCAATCCCACGTCAGACCAATCAGTTCGCTCTCCCGCAGACCCGTGAAGAAGTCCACATAGTACATCAAATAGAACGGATCATCCTTGGCGATTGCCAGAAAGCGCCGCAGTTCCACATCAGAGAGCGTGTGCATCTCAGTCTTTTCCACCACGGGGAGTTCGCAATCCTCGGACACGTTCTTGCGAACCATGTCCAAACTTTGCGCCTTGGCAAGCATCCCATGCACCAGTCCGTGGATGTTGCGGATGCTCTTGGCCGACAAGCCGTTCTGCTGCGCTTTTGTATAGGTGCGCTGAATGTGCAGTGTCGTGAGGTCTTTCAGCTTGATGTGACCGATGTAGGGTACAACGTGCATACGGAAATCACTTTCGTAGTTGTCCATTGTCAAATGACGAATTTTCCCTTCCTTGAAAGTTTTGAGTCATTCCCAGCCCCATTCCTCCAAGGTCAAGTCGGTTCGCTCAATGCAGATGCCCTGCTCAACTTCCGTCATTCGGGCGGCTAACTTCGCTTTTGCCTCGGCCTTCGTCTGTCCGTACACAGCGCATTGCTTGCCATTCAGACGATAACGACCTTCCCATAGACCATTCTTGCGCTGGCGAATGTTTGTTGTTTTTGCCATATTTCCTCCTGCCTCAATCCGACTCAGAAGGAGTACAGGAGTACGCATCGTGTTGCAGTTGTCAAGGTACACACTGTTATTTTACGCCTCCTGCGCGGGAAATGCAAGATGAATTGGATGCTGTATCGATGTTTTTCGTGCTTCATGTATTGATTAGGTGGGGCATAGCTTCGACGAAGCGTTCTGATTCAGCCATTCTTGAAACATGACGCGGTTGATGAGCAGTCGCCGACCAATCCGGAAAGACGGAAATCCTTCTGGTCTGCCAATTGGTAGGCAGTGTTGCGGCTGATGTTGAGTTCTTCCGCAAGCTCCTTGACCGTCAAGGCCATCTTGCGATTGCTTTGATTGGGTTCGAGGGCGTGCTGACAGGTTTCGCCGAACAGCGTGAGGTTCATTTTCATCATATATAATAGCTCCTTGGTGCATGTATGTGAAAATAATTCGGACTTTGGAAGAGTGGAACATGAAACTGGAACAGGGGGCGACAAATGCTGAATAGGCGATATGCCTCTCCTTTCCAATGCACTTCTTTTTATGATGACATTTGTTCCATTGTTCCATGTGACTGGAATGCGGGATGGGACGAGAGTTTGCCGACGCTATACTTGGTTTGTTCTGGGTCGCAGTCACGCACCTCTGCCGTCTCCGGGTTAATGCGGATTGGCAAGAAACGCCGATTTCCGCTGCGGTCATGGGGCAGAAAATCCAGCTTGTTGGAAGTGCCTGCAAAGACACACTGTCGTGGTCTATCTGCCGGAAACTTGTCATAAGGCACTTTGTAAGTATCTTTCTGGCGGCTGAGAAAAGATTTGATTTCTTCGTTCTTGGCATTGCCCGTGGCCATCATCTCACTCATCTCGATAATCCAATGCCCCATTATCCGACGATAGATGTTTTCATCGTCGAGCCTCCGCAAATCATCCGAAAACCACTCGTCATTCCCTGCAAGAAAACGGAAGAAGCTGGACTTGCCAGCGCCTTGTCCACCGGTAAGACAAAGCATCATGTCGAATTTATGCCCCGGCTGAAAGATGCGAGTGACAGCACCCAGCATGAATAAGCGCAGCAACTCTTCATTCAGGTCGCTGATTTCAGCACCGAGAAAATGATGCAGCGCAAATCGAACACGGGGCGTTCTGTCCCAGTCAAGATGATTCAGGTACTCCCGCACAGGGTGATAACCGTTGCTGTTAGCCACCACGCGCAGGGCCGTGAGGATTTTCTTCTCGGACGTGATGCCGTAATGATTCTCAAAAAGCAGTTCGATGAAGGCTAAGTCATCGTCAGTGAAGCAGTTGCCCGCCCGATGCCACGGCATATCACCGACAATGACCATGCAGCCGGTGAACAGGTTTTTGCGGATAGCACCCATCAGCACGGGATCGTTTTCCAGAATCAAGACGCAATTTTCGACGGAACAAGTGATGCTGCCATCCTTGCTGTGTGCAAGACGTGCACGGAGAATAGCTCGTTGCTGAGAAAGCAATGCCTCATTTTCCGCGCTTTTTCCAGCACGTGCGCCTGTGGTTGCTGTAAAGTTACGTTGCAAGGTTACGAACCTCCTTTATTTTGGATGAAGAAATATCTCTCCACTATAACTGGTAAAAAGTTTGACGTTTTTTACGCGATTTGCCCAAATTCCAGAAAAATTTTTGATGCAACGGATTAAAATCTTTTTATCCTGAATCGTTGGGCGCTTGGTGGAAACATAGCAGCAAGTATGAGCATGTCATTCTTGATAGCAACCTCCTTTCCGTTCTTGCGAAGGGAAATTTATATCCTTCTTCACTCTTGAACTGTAAAGAAAAGACCGTTTTGCGACACGATTTGAAGCGGATTGCAAAATTTTTTTCTGGAACTGCTGAAAACAAGAAATCTGGGGAGTGCTACAGCGCTAATTCATCACGTTCCTAAGCTGAATATGACAGCATCAACAGGCATTCTAAATTTATCCGTACGAAAACCCTGCTTACTAATTTCTTTCTCCGTGGTGGAAGAAGTAGTAGCAAGCAGGGCCATTTTGCTAAAAATGACAGTTTGCTTGTTGGGAACACATTTCCCAAACCCAATGAATGCAGCGCAGGCGCTGCGTTTGTTAGACACACAATCGTATAACCAATAATTAGCGTGCTTCTCCTCCGCACTATTTCCCTCCAACCTATCGTAATTTCTAACCAGATGTGCTATAATAATTCGTGAATTTGCTTCATCAGGTTGCTTGCGGTTCAGTGGCTTTTCGGCTGAATGGCGGATGGACGGGTGTGGCAGGTTTCTCTATAAGTGCGGATGGCAGCAGAAGGGATGTATCGCCAGCTGCGCTTTCCAACACAGTAGGCGGGAGGTAGCGAAATGCCGCAGCAGAATATGCAGGAGCTTGCACACGCGCTGTTTCAGTATATCAAGGAGGTCTGCCAGCTGACGCAGAAGGAGATATTCGATGTTGATAAGCAGCGCGCATGGGTATTACTGAGTCAGCTGGATGACCCTGCGTGCGTGAAACTGTACAGCCGTGATACAGTGGATGACGAAGCAGTCAATAATGATGGGAAACTGTTCTCGTTCCGCAAGCCTGAATTTACAGTATGCCCGGCACCAGATGCGTCGCTCCTCCGTTGGCTGCAGCCGGGTTGGGAGAATTATCGGAAACAGCCCGAGTACAAGGAATCTATATTACCGCCGCAGAAAAAAGCAACTGAATCTGAAAGTGAAGTGCCAGAGGAAGTCGAAGAAAAAGATGCGGGGCAATTGGCGCCGCAGCCGGAATTTTTCAAGGATGATCCGGTGCGCGTAGCCCTGTATAAAAGCTGGCTTGAAACTCGCAACGCTTGGGTGGAACGCGAAAAGCATACGGAGCGGCTTCGCGATACGTTCACTGACCTGTATACCATGAATCATGAGTACAGCCAGCAGCCGGATGCGCTGGAAATTGTCATCGGGAATGGTCTGCTGACGGACAAGGAAAACAAGGAGATTCACCATCCGCTGTTTTTCAAGCGGGTGCAATTTACGCTGGATGCTGTGAACAACACGCTCGAACTGTACGATACAGATGAACCGCCGCAGATGTATTTGAGCATGTTTTCTGATATGGAGGGCGTCAATGTTGACATCGTTCGTCCGCTTGAACAGAAAGCAATCGAAGAGAATATTCATCCTTTGGATCATCATGAATGTGGTGATTTTCTGCGTTCGGTTACGCACCTTCTGCACGCCAGTAACTGCTATCTGAATGAAAATGAGCAAACCGCACATGGCGATGAGCGGATTGTTGTGCGCTGGGAACCTTATATTATCTTGCGGAAAAAGCCGAACGGCACCATCAAGGTGCTGGAAACCATTTTGACAGATGTGGATCAGGGGGCGCCTGTACCGCCAACAGTAGGGGACATTTTGGGCGGCACCGAAAAAGGAAAAAAGGAGAATACAGAAGAAGCGGAAAACGACGCGGTTTCTGATGAATTTGAAGCACATGACCTTCCGCTGGAGGATGAAGAGATTCTGCTGCCGAAGCCTGCAAACCGAGAACAGATGGGGATTGTTCGCAAAATTGAGCATTCATCCACCGTCTTGGTGCAGGGGCCTCCCGGAACAGGCAAAACGCATACTATTGCCAACTTACTGGGGCATTTCCTTGCGCAAGGGAAAACGGTACTGGTAACCAGTCAAACGTCAAAGGCACTGATGGTGCTGAAAGACAAAGTGCCGAAAGAGTTGCAGCCGCTGTGTGTAGCAGCTATGGGCGACAATCAGGCGGATATGCAGCGCTCCATTGACAGCATCATTGAACATACCACAACGTGCAACTATGCGTCGCAGCGCAGAGCGGCCGAGCAGTTGAAAGCAAGCCGCCATCAGACGCTGACGGAGCTGACGGAAGCGCGCAAGCTGGTGTATGCCATCCGCCACAAGGAATTTGAGCCGATTGTGTATGACGGCGACAGCTGGTCAACAGCAAAAGCGGCGGACTATGTGGCACAGCATGAAAGCCTGCTGGCACTGATTCCCGCCCCGGTCAAGAAGGGCGCACCTTTCCCGCTTGCGCCGGATGAACTGCAATGGCTTTATGCAAGCAATGAGCAGCTGACGGCGCAGGAAGAGCGCGAGCTGGCTGTCGGACTTCCATCTGAAAACGAGCTGATGGATACGGAGCAGTTTGCCGAGGGCTTGGAGTTGCAGCAGAACTTGAATCTTCAGCTGCAAAATATCAATGCCGGCGGCAAGGTCAAGCTGGTGTGGAGGGCGAATCGGTATGCAGTGGTCAATCAGTTGACAGACCAGATTTATGCGCAGAAGGGCGATGCTGCAGCGGAAACCGCGCTTCGGGATGCGCTGACAGTCTACACTGAAAATGCTATTCCTGCGTGGGCAACGTTTGCAATAGCGGATGGCGCGGAGGATGGACTTGCCAGAAAACGCTGGGAACAGCTGATCAGTCTAATTGATGAAACGTACACGAAAGCGCAGCCTGTGCTGGAGGGACAGCTGACAAAGCCCGTCAAGATTCTTGCAGGTACTTATGAAACCCTCACGGCGCCTTTCTCGGAACTTCTGACAGATGCGCAGAAGCATGGGCAGGTCAAGAAAGGTCTGTTTATGGCGAAGGAAAAGAAAAATGCGCTGGATGCAGTGACGATTGCTGACAAAACGCCGACAACCCTTGATGATATGCAAAGGGTAACGGCATTTTTTGAGGTGCAATCGCTGCGCGAGAGGCTGGGGCTGTTGTGGGACAGCCTGATTGCGGCACATGGAACGCGGCGCTTTGCAGACCTCGGCAATGAGCCAGAGCGCATTTGCCATCAGCAGTTGAAGGCAATCGAATTCTGGGTCAACTGGTATCGGAAGGGCAGAATTGATTTGTGTAATCTGGCATCCAAGGCGGGACTGGGGGACGCGCTGATCCAGCCAGTCCATAGCTTGGCAATGATGACGGATGAGAAAGCTGCTGCCGCGCTCCGTCATATTACGAATCTGATGCGCCCTGCTGTGTACCTGCTCCATTTGGTCAACGCGCTGTATTCGTTTACGCATAGCAGGGAAAATACGCTGGAGCTGCTGAAAAATTGCAGTGATTCGGTGATATGCGCTGATTTGCAAGTGGCGATTGAAGCGGAATCGGCAGAGCAATATGAGGCAGCGCTCAATCAGCTGTCTGCAATTCAGGAAAAAGAGGAGGTGCAGCGCAAGCGCACGCTATTGCTGGACAAAATCAGCGAATGCGCGCCTGCGTGGGCGAACAGTATCCGCAATCGGACGGGTGAGCACGGAAACGCTTCTGTACCGGAGAATATCATAGAGGCATGGAAGGTTCATCAGTTGTCTATGCTGGTGGATGAAATCATCAACACCCCCTTGCGGGATGCGGAAAAGCGGGTGACGGATCTGACCGCCAAGTTCCGGAAGGAAACCGAAAAACTGGCCAGCGCGCAGGCATGGCTGCACTTGCAGTATCGAATTGACCGGAATCCGCAGATGCGCCAGATCCTCAACGGCTGGAAGATGACGGTGACC
>ULYB01026003.1_pt1 | contig 26379 bp, 27 predicted proteins | sample 1961761 | NCBI WGS metagenome assembly ULYB01 (sample SAMEA4835852, study PRJEB28245) | human gut metagenome | biome: gut microbiome; material: fecal sample | place: Denmark | collected 2008
AAATTTTTTAAGACATTTTCAAAAATGATTGACAATAATTTATCTATTTAATTTAGTTTAGTTTAAATAGATATGTATTGGTGCGTTAGCGGAGGACGTATTCGAAAAACATCACGCACAAAAGCACCTTATTATCCGTTTCAAAATCAGTTATAGCAATGGTTTGAAAAGAATGTATATACAAATGTGAGTTTTTTCACCAAAACTATATTTATAATTTAACATAACATTTTATATTTTGCAATAGAAATTTTACTTTTTTAAAACTCCTGAATTTGCCTTTTCAACAATTTTCCTATACCATATATTTTGAGACTTTTATACTGTTGTCTTCTAGATTTATATTCGTATATTTAAAATTATCGTTTTCAAATAATTTTTCTACTACAAATACTATACTATATCTTGCTCTAGTAGCAGAAACATAATATTTACAAGGAGAATCTAAACTCGTTCCATTTTGCAAAAATTCTTTATATTTTTTATTTGGAAATATTGCAACCCTATCAAACGTCATTCCCTTACATTGTCCAAAATTTAATGAATCATAATCTATTTTTGTTTTTGCATCAAATTTTAATATTGTTGGTTTATAAATTTTAAAATAATTTTCAAAATCTTTTTTATCTAAAAGATATACTCCTTGATTTTCTTCTTTGTATATTTTGTCTGATTCTATTCTATTATTCTTATCATTACATATACTGTTTGAAAACTCACATATTTCTCTTCCAAATCTTCTCGTTTTATTATTAAATAGTAATGTTATTATACCTTTTCTTTCTAATTCTTTAAAAAAGTCTATAAGATGTATTCCCGTTATTTTCTTATTCTTTTTAGCATTATATGTAGTATAAGTTGATTGTTTAACATCTCCAACACATTGTATTTGTATCTTAGAATTAAAAAGCAAATTTAATATTTCTATATCTTCTCCTGCTAAATCTTGAATTTCATCAATATAGATGTGAGAATAAATTTCTCCCAATCTTTGTATAACTTTGTTGTTTGATTTTATATTACTATCTATTGCAAATTCACTAACAGTATTAGATAAGATATTGTTAGTAAGCATATAATGTTTCGGAGTTCCTCTAGAATTAAAATTAATATATCCATATTGATGATTAAAATCTATTGAGTTTATTATATTAATTTTATTTAATATTGAACTTTGATATGGTTTTACTAATTCTCTTAATAAAAATTGAAACCAAGACAAAATTACAACATTCTTATCTATTACTCCATTATTCTGCTTCTTATATTCTTTTTCAATCGACTCAATACCTTTGTTAGTATAAGTGGTAATTAAAATTTTTTTATTGGTTGTCTTTGCATTTTCTATTACCTCTTTACATATATCGTGAGTTTTTCCAGCTCCTGCAGCAGCCATAATAACAATATTATTCAATTGCATCTAATATGTATTGAGGATATTTTATATTTTTATCATAGTCAAAAATCCTCATACTCCATTCTGTCTTATTATGTTCCATAAACTTTTTTACTTCTTCGTAAGATTTTGCTTTCATTGAACCATTCTTGGATATTCCATCTATGAAATCTTCAGAGATTTTACCATTTATAGTATTGGCTGCTAAAATACTAGGTTCTAATGTATTTAAAGTCTGATCTTTTTCATAACAAATTTTTATATTTCTTTTATCCATATATCCTTTATATTTTTGTATAATATTTTCATTAATATTACCATCATTATCTGTAACGATTGTTATATTTTTGTTTACTAATATAGCAATATCACAATATCTCTTAAAAGCTAATGCATTGACAGCAATAATGTCTATTCCATCATTAATCGGTAATTTATTATACTTATCCTTATATGCTCTTTGTATAATTAAGTCATCTGCTGGTCCTTCAACTAAAATCACTTTATTTGCTAAAATAACTCTTAAAGTATCGAATCCAGGTAATTTTTTAAAATAATTCCTTGTATCGTCATCTAAATTTTGTAAACTATTCACATTTCCGTTATGTACTATATGTATATTTTGTAAATCCAACTTATTGGCTATATAACTACTATGTGTTGCAATAAAAATCTGTTTATCTTTGTTTTCTTCAATTTTAGAAATTAGTTTTGCCATATTGGTATAAGATAAATTGTTTTCTGGTTCTTCGATAATAAGTGTACTAACTGTATCTTTATTATTTTTCAATGCTAATTCTATCTTCATTGAATTTCTACTTCCAAATCCTATATTGTCAAATGGTATATTATCAACTGCTATTTCAATGTCTTCTTTCCAATTATCAACATTTTCTTCTTTTAAATTAATACTTATGCTTTTTTCATTCAACTTTACATTTTGTTTTAATTTCGAATTTAATTCTTGAATATTTGGCATTTTATTAAAATTCATTATACTTTTTCTATATTCTGATCTAAGCATTACCTTATCTTCATTAGATAAAAATTGTTCCATATTCTCAGAAACAAATCTATTTAATAAATTATTATAATCTCTTTTGGATGCATCAATTGTTGCAACTTTAAATGGTAAGTACTTACTAGTAATGCTACTTCCATGAAATCCGATAAATTCAATTTTATAAAATTCAAGTGGAATATCAAGTATTTCGCCTTCTTGTAATTTTTTCTTGTATATATCTGCATTATCTTGATTAAATTTATAATAAAATGCTATTCCTGGACAATCTTCTCCTAATGAATTATTCGTTCCTTTAAATTCTGAGTTTTCTTCTTTTTTACAATAAGCTTCTATCATTATTTCTGGCAATTCGGCATATTCTCCACTTGTTATATTTTTTATATAATTCTTTCTTACTTCATAATTAAAAAAATTAGCTGTAATTTGCCTATCTATAAAATAGCCATTGATTTTGCCTGTTGTTATTAAATTTACAATCTCTAGAATAGTACTTTTTCCAGCATCATTTTCACCTACAAAAATATTCACATTATCATTTAAGTATATAATTTTTTCTTTAAATTTTTTATAATTCTTCACTTTTATTTTATCTATTACCATATTAATATATACTCCATATTACTTTTATATTATGGTTCCACACTGTGGGACCATTCTATTCTTTATCTTCAAATTCTTCCTTTTGTTTTTCTATTTCCCTTGCTAATTCTTCTTCAGTTGGTAAATATAATTGATATTTTGACGCAAATAAATTCTTATTATCATTAAGAACAGAATATTTTACTATTGTATCTTTTTTATCTGAACACAATATAATTCCTATTGTTGGATTATCATCTTCTGCTTTTATTTCATTATCATAATATCTAACATAAAAATCCATTTGTCCAATATCTTGATGTGTTAGTTTGTCCAATTTTAAATCAATTAAAACGAAACATTTTAGCACATAATTGTAAAACACTAAATCAATATAAAAATTGTCGCCATCTACATCAATTCTTTTTTGCCTTGCTACAAAAGAAAATCCCCTACCTAATTCTAGTAAAAATTCTGATATATGTTCAAGCAAATTAGATTCTAAGTCTTTTTCTAAAAATCTTCTGTCTTTTATGTCTAAAAATTCTAAAACATAAGGGTCTTTAATAAAGTCTTGAACTTTCTCCTTTTTCTCTAAAATATTTATTTCATTTTTTACTTCTTCTTTATGTTCTTCACTTGTTGATAAAAGCCTTTCATAATAAAAACTATTTATTTGCCTTTCTAATTGTCTAACACTCCAATTTGACTTTATTGTTTCTTCTAAATAAAAATTTCTTTTAGCCTCATTGTCTATATTCATTATTAAACGATTATGGCTCCAACTCAACTGGTTCCACAGTGTGGAACCACCTTTATACGTTAAATAAAACTTTTTCATTTTCTTTAAATTTGGAACACTAAAACCTTGTCCAAATTCTCGAGTTAACTTTTCTGAAAACAATTTTAATATTTCATTTTGAGATGCCTCTAAATTATAGTTTTCAATTAATTCGTTTATAGTAGAACCAATTTCAAAGTATAATTCTACCATTTCAGAATTAATATTTTTCACAACATTCTGCTTTGTTTTTAATATTAAGTTATTTATTCTATCATAGTAATTTCCAAATACTTGATTATTTTGTTCTATTAAATCAGCCATTCAATACCCTCCTTTGTTTTTTGCCAATAACATTGGCAAAATTTGATATTTCATAAAAAAATTTCCTCAAAATTTAATTATGTTTATTTTTTTATATATTCTTTTGCACATTTTCTTATATCTTCCATCTTTTGTTTTGTATCATCATTTTTATACTCAATTCTATCTACAAGAATATCTATATAATTATTTTCTTGAACATATTTTAAAGATATATCAAAATTAAGATCAAATATAAAAGCTATTACACAGACCCAATAGTCAATTATTGTTTTTCTATCTTCCAATTCTATACATTTGTGTTTCATAAAGTCTTCATATACTTTTTGACTTACCACCTCATAATTTATAGTTTCCTTATTATATATTTTGGGGAACATATCTTCAAATTTTTCATCTTGTTTAACCCTAAAATTATCAATCTTATCTGCATCTCTTATTATTTTACAATGAAGTAATTCAATATCATTTAAGTTGTCTTCTATTTTAAATTTATTATGATTATATATTGCTTTACTAATTATATTATCATATTTTCTATCTTCTATAAATTTTGTTATTAAGTTATCTTCAAACAATACTTTTACGCCAAATTCTGCATGTTCTATTTTTTTATCACTGAACTCATTAAATTCTTTTATTTGCTCAAATCTTCCTATGTCGTGCAACAATGCTATTATTTTTGCAAGTTCGATATTTTCTTTATCTAGTTTTAATCCTGTTGCTATATACTCACTTTTTTTAACTACTTCGTATGTATGTCTTATCTTTAATTTAATACTGCCATTTTCTAAATCATAGTCTTTTAAGTATTCTTTGAAGCTTTCCTGTACTTTTCTAAAATCAATCATCTCATTTTAAACCTTTCCATGAATTAATGTATTCTAATATATTTATTGCATCTAAAGGATATGTTTTATTTTCTTCAAGCATTTGCAATGTTGTTTTTATTCTCTTTCCATCTCTTAATTCTTTATCTGCCATATTCATTAATTCCTCTTTAGAAATCCATTTTACGTCTAGAATTTCTTCTTTGTTAAATGAAATTTTTTCTTCTAATAATTCTGTTGTAAATGTTATTATTATCAATGTAGTATCTTCTATATCTTTACTAATTATTGGAAGTACTTTGTTTAATCTGACTTTACATCCAGTTTCTTCAAATATTTCTCTAATAGCGCCCTCAAATATTGTTTCTCCATTTTCTAAATGTCCTGCAGGGACATTCCATTTTCCATAACATTTCTTTTTTGCTTCTTTAACCATTAATATTTTATTGTCTTTTTCAATAATTCCTCCTACAATAATTTCCATCACAACTTTCCTCCTTAGATTTTATCCACATCTATTCCTAACTTTTTGAAATTTTCGTTAATTTTAGTCATATCTCTATACATACCTTTTTTTAACTCAAATCTATAGTTTTCTCTTTCAATATTCAACTTTTCATCTTCTAATTCCCTGTCAATATCATAAGGTACTTTTATAAACTGAAATGAAATATCTGACGAATATTCTTTACTTCCATACTCTCCTTCAATTATTAGATAATTGCTTTTCGTAGTTTCTAATACATTGCTATCTTTGTTTTTATTTCTTATCACATCGAAAGAATTTCCTACGCTTCCTACATTTATTATAGTTTTATTATATATTTTATCCATATATGAGTGATGAATATGACCATATATTACAATATCTGCAATATCTTGAGATTGTGTTTTTTCACTTGGTAAAAACATTTGATATTTTGTTTCAATACTATCAACATTTAAAATTGCTTTATTATTAGCAGTAGGTGTTGCATGAAATAATCTTACTAAACTTCCACTCATATAAAATTCGTGACAAAATGGTAAATTTAATAAATATTCTCTATCTTCTTTATTTATTAATGACTGATTCCATTTTATCCTTTTTTGCTCTTGCTCATTCATTTCATCAATATTCTTATGTTCTGTTGAAAAATGAACATCACAGTTTCCTAGTAATACTATTTCACAGTTTGTTCTTATTAATGATAAACATTCTTTAGGATGTACTCCTTTTGCTATTATATCTCCTAAACATATAATTTTATCTACTTTTCTTTCTTCTATATCTTTTAAAGTTGCTTTTAATGCTTCTAAATTTCCATGTATATCTGAAATAATTGCTATTTTCATCTTTATTTTCCTCCATTTCGAAAATTGCAATAAATATCTTATTTTCCTTATTTATATCATAAAATCCGTATAAAAACAATTATTTCCAGAAATTAATGTAAAAGAGATTGCTACTTTTATATATAACAACCTCTTTGTATTATTATCTGTTTAAATTTCTATCCTTTTTCTTTGTTTTAGTAATATCTTCTTGAGATCTTTTCATTTGTCTTTCAATTTTTATAACTTCTTTAACTTTTGGTGTATCTTCTAAAATATAATTTGCTATTTTTAGATTTTTTCTATACTTATTTAGAATAGTAGTACATTCATCTCGCTTTGTTTTGTATTCTTTTATTAAATTATCATCTGTGCAATTTCTTAGCTTATTTCTATATTTTTGCCTTAAATTGGTAACACTTTCTATATCTTTTTCAGTTTGTGAAATATAATTTTTTACATCATCTAACGTTTTTAATTTTTCTGTCACAATAAGTCTAATTTCATTAGTATATCGTTCCATTTTTCTAACTTCTTGCTTCATTTCTGGAGATAATGGTTTGTAATTTTCTCGTTTTGGTATTAAGCCTAATAGATGAAATAGTAATATAAAAAGTACATCAATTCCGCTCATTTTACTAATATCTTTTAAATTTCCTTTATATTCATAAACTTTATATTTTGTATAATTCTTTTTTGGTTTTATCAATTTATAATATTCATCTTGCACATAGCATGGATTTTGAAAAACTCTTTCTGCAATATTTTTCGGCAAATACTTTTCTCCTAACTGATACATTCTTACTGATTTTTTATCATTCATTGAACAAATTGTAGGATATTTTAGATTATTATCATCATTTATTATATAGCCTTTTTTATACATTATCTTTTTAAATTGTAAATAAGTTACACACATTTTCATTGCTTCATCCATAGCTTGTCTCATTAGATTATATTTCGTTGGCTCACCTCTTTTTTCTGCGAAATATATATTTCTTGGCGTTTTTCCTTTTGGCTTTTCTATAACTGTTAGTCCATATCCCCTACATAATTTATCAGATAACTCTCTAAAATGATAATAAGCACCTTTATTGCAATTAAACTTTTTTCCTGTAAACATATTAACTGAATTGACTACAAAGTGATTATGATATGTGCCAGTATTAAAATGTGTTGCAACTATTACTTGATGCTCACTCCACATTTTTTCTGCCAGTTCCACTCCTATTTTATGTGCCAATTCTGGTGAAACCTCTCCAGTTTTGAAGCTTTGATATGCATGATAGGCAATATTTCCTGTGCATTTATCAAATCTATTCTGTACTGATGTCATTTCTTCATAGGCTGTTTCTTTATTACAATTTACTCCAGTTACATACATAGTCTTTTCATTTTTATCAATAGTTTTCTCATCATTTTCTGCATATTTTAGTACCTGTTTCAAATCAGAGAATATTGTTTTTTCTGGATTCTTTGCATAATTTACTACACGAGAAAGACTATCTTTAATTGCCCATATTTTCGTTGTTGCCATTGTCATCACCATCTTTTTTGTGATTGTAAATGTCTAAAAAATCACTTTGCATTTTTGCTATTTTCTCTTTTATTTCTTCATTACTCATATAAGGAAATTCATTTTTTAGTTCAACAATTCCTGCATAAATTTTACGAAGTTCTTCATCTGGTATTTCATAAATTTTTTGTTGTAATCCAACTTTTCTTAAATAAGATGATAATTTCAAATTAGCCTTTTGGGCATTTTTCTGTAATTTTTTCTTTTCATTTTCGCTTACTCTAACATTAATTCCTATTGTTCTATTTCTCATATTTTTCCACATCCTTTTTCAAAAATTTTAGTTCATTTTTTATAAAAATCTTTTCATTTTATTTTTAATTTTTCTAATTTTAAGATAGGGGTTATAGGGGACAAAGTCCCCTTTCATCGTAAGATGTCGGATTTGTGGCAATACAAATCCTATGCTCGCTACACTTATAGACATCAAATTTGTATATACATTTCGTTCTGTAGTTCTACTAGCAATTTCTTATACATAAATTAGTTCATTTAATACAATTTCTTCTGCTTCATTTTTAAAATTGTTCATCATTCCTGCCCAATATAATTGATTAGTATTTTTCATTTCTTCTGTCAAATTATTCTCCTTTTTTAATTGCTCAACTATAAGATCAACTCTTGTTTGTGCTGTTTCTTGTATTTCTTTTAAATGCTTATTGAGAGTTTTGTTCATAAACATTATTATATATTCTGCTTTCTTATTTTCTTTTAAAAATTTCAACCTCATTCTTCCATACTTGTTTAAAATGATTTTTTCTTCATTTTCTAAAACTAAATTAGGAATATAGTAATCACCAACTGACCTATATTCAATTCCTGTTCTTTCATCAATATAAATTTCTTTTAATTCTTTGTTTTCCATAATTTCAATTCCTCCATTTACTAAATTTTTTAACTAACTTTTTCTCGTTCTTTGACTCTAATTGCTCCAACAATTCTATTTACTTTTTTCTGTGGGAACTTTTTATCATCTGTAACTAGTTCAACTAATTTAAAAAGCTTTTCTCCATTTTCATTTATTTCATCTATCGTAAGATATTTTTTCTGATAACCTTTCTTTGGTTCATCTAATCTTGCAATCTCGTAATAAGATACTTCATAATATTCATTTAATTTATTGATATAGTCTTGTAATTCTTGCTTGTCCATCATAATTGTTGTTCTAACATCTTTACCTTTTTCATCTGCAATAGTCATATCAAACATTCCGTTTTGCATTAATTTATATACTGCTTCTATAAATGTTTTTCTTAATTTCATATTGACTAATTTATAATTACCTTTTTTGTCTTTATCTACAGTGATACTTTCTAAAAATTTTGATATAAATTCCTGTTTTTCTTCTTTTGTTTTGCTTTTCCATTCTGCTATAAGCATATCGTAAAATTTATTAGAACGAATTAACTTTTCTTTTTCTACATCTCTATCTGCCATTAAATGTTGTGGAGAAAAAGTTTGCTTATTCAAATCAATGGCTTCAATTCGTTTTTGTTCAAGTAAATTTAGCTTTTCATCAACTTCTTTATATTCTTTTGAAAATTCCTCTACATTAACAATTTCTTTTAAATATGCTTCTTTTATTCTGTTCTTTCTACTTTGTAATGATGATATTTCTTTATCTAGTTTGGCTGTATTTCGTTCTTTCTTATCTGCTAAAACAGGATAAAAATATTTCTTTACTGTCATATCATATTCAATTAAATCCATTATCATTGGCATTACCTGTTCTTCAATTAAATCTTCACGAAGATAAATTTTACAATCTGTGCAATGATAATACATATATTTCTTCTTTTTACCACCTGTACCTTTACACTGCATTATTTTGCCACATTTAGGACATATCATCTTTTGCATAAAGATATAAACTCTGTCTCTGCAATAGGCTCTTTGATTTTTTTCTTTTTGAATTTGAACATCTTCAAACATTTCTCTTGCTATTATTGGTTCTACAACATTAGGATATATTACAGGCTCTTTTCCTTGTTCTTTTGCAACTCTTTTAAATCTTTCATAATCTCCTACATAAATTCTGTTATTGATTATTTTTTCGATTTTAGAATCTTTCCATTTCATTGGACTTAAAACCTTTTCTTCGTTTAGGATATTAGCTATTGTTTGATAACTTTTGCCTTGTAAATACAGATTAAATATTCTAATAATTATATCTTTTGTAGTTTCATCAATTATCACTTTCTTTGTTTCATCTCTTTTGTAACCTAGTGGGCAAGTTCCGTGGAATATGTCCACATTTTATTGCACCTGTTAGACCAAATTTTGTTCTTTCGCTTACTATTTCAATTTCTAATTGTGATAAAACAGTTAGCATACGGACAAAAAATCTACCGATTAGCCGTGCTAGTATTTACATCATCACGGTCGCAAACAAGATAGCAATGATGTGTTTCTAAATCTGATATTAAAACCTCTAAATCCCTTACAGACCTTGTAACTCTATCTAGTTTATATGCAATAATATAATTGATTTTACCTGCTCGCATATCTTCTAGCATTTGCTGAAAAGCTGGTCTGTGTTCCATATCTTTTGCGGATATTCCTGCGTCCTTATAGACTTTGTAAATCTTATAGTCCTTATACTCACAAAGTTGTTTTAGCTTTTCCTCCTGTTCTCCTAAACTAAATCCTTCCCTTGCCTGATCTTCTGTACTTACACGAATATAGATTCCTGCAACTTTTCTTTCTTCATTCATTACAACATTACCTCCTTCTTTTAATGAATAATAGAAAGACACCAAAAAAAGTGCCACATAGCATATCTGCTTAGCTATTGACACTTTAGAATTTTATATTTATTGTTTTAACTATCTCTATTTTTCTTTTAAACACAATTAATAAATCAATATAGTACAATTTTTTAAAAACTCTAAAATATCAAATGCCTTGCTTCTCTATGTTATGTATTCATTAAATTTTGATAGTGGATATTTATTTTCCAACCTATCTATGTAAAAGTAATCTTGCTCATTAAAGAATAAATACAGCTTATCTTTAATAATTACTCTGTGTGGCTCTACATACGCTAAATTGGTATGTTCCACAATTCTTAAGGTACCATTGATAATTTCTGGTTTTACCTTTTTCATTTTGCAAGTCCATTCAATTTTAGAGAGTAATTCTTTACTCATATTGATTTCTTTTTTAATTATATGTAACATAATACCACAAAAACCTCCTTTTTTCAATATTTTTGGTCAAAAAAAGACCGTTTCTTTTGAAACGGTTTAAGATTTTTGTGTTCATCAAAATTTTTGTTGTCTTGGAATTAAGTTATATCAACACTTTCAAAAAGTTCGACGAAAACTTGTCTTGGTGCCCAAAGTGGGACTCGAACCCACATGGTTTCCCGCACGATTTTGAGTCTTTTAAGCTATTTTATACTTATTTATTTTTAGTATTAAATATTACTTTTTAAGAAGCTCAAAACTATAGATTTTCTAGCACTTATCATCGTTTTTCTTACTTGCTTAACTACAACATAGTTTTTATACCTTTTGCAAGTTTTTTGAAAAAATGTTAGATGTTTTGTTAGATATGTTAGATGTAACAGATATTTATTATTGATTGAATTTAGACTATTTACTTAATTGTAAGTAGTCTTTTTATTATACAGAGAATTGCAGTACCTCTATAAAAGTACTAGGTTTGGCAAGCCGATGCTATAAAGTTTGCCCGTATTCGTATAAGCGGTCTATTTATACAAAGTGCGTGAGTGAGATTTTACAACCATAGACTCACAATAATAAAAGAGTTCTTGGGAGGCAAAGCTTGGATGTGGATTTGCAATTGTAAAAAGTGTGGACAAGTATGCACATTGATAATTAAATCATTATCAGCAATTGTAGTAGTTCTTCTACTTACTAGACTACCTATGAAACGAAGCGACTGACTGACGGTTTCTTATTCTTTAGGTGTAATAATCCTTTTTAAACATTGGGATTATTACGCCTAATTATCTTCGCTCTCTCCCTCTGGTTTCTATAAAAAAAATGAAAGGAATTGATTTAATATGAAAATAGAATATACAAAAGTTGGTGATTACTATTTACCTAATTTAGTTGCACCAGAAAATATGAAAAATTTTGAATTAGGAAAATACGGAAAATTAAGATTAAGATATTTAAAAGAACATAAAAAAGCTGAATACACTATCTTGCTAATGGATAATGAACTACAAAAACATTTAATGGATGTTGATAAAATTGCTACTGAAAGATTTGAATTATTGATGAAACAATTTGCAGAAAAAGAAAATATTACTGAAGAATTAAAAGCAAAAGACCAACTAAAATGGGTTGGATTAATGAACAATATAAAGCACTCTGTTGAAGAAATTATATTAAAAGAATTGATATATGTTTAGGAGGAATTGTTATGTTAGAAATAAAATCATTTTATAAAGAATATGAAGATATGTTTGAAGAATATTTAGATGATGTTAAAAGAATTTTAAGAAAGAAAAATGAAAATATATAAAATTACAAGAAAAATATCACAAAATTTTAGATGAAAATGAAAATCTAGTTTGGGTTTTAGAAGGTCAAACTGAAGGTAGAAATTTATCAAATAAAGAGTGTGTTGCACTCGCAAAATTAGTACAAATTTATTACGATATGCAATCAATAGAAGAAAAAGAAATATTCTTTTTAGGTGGTAAAGAAGCTTACTTTTGCTTCAAGAAAATTGGAATTTTAAGATAAAAAATTAATAATTTTAAGGCACAATTTTTAAAATTTTGTGCCTTATTTTTTCTTTCAGTAAGTAATATTAAGAGATTTTGAATGTGAGTACTCATTAGATTTCTTGAATATGCAAGCAACGTATTTGTACTCACGCCACAAATACTATCAAGAATGGGACAAATCCCAAACCCTATTTTTAAATAAAAAGAAATTATAAATAATTTTTTAGAAAGTGAGGTGAAATTTTATGAGAAATCGCAATATAAAAATTAATGTTTTCTTAAATGAAGAAGAGAAAAAAATCTTTGATGAAAAAGCAAAAAAATCTGGATTAAGCAAGTCAGAATTTTTTAGGAAAATCATTTTAGATTATCAATTAAGAGAACAACCTGATGAAAGATTTTACGAAATACTTTCTTTGTTAAGAAATATGGCAAACAATTTAAATCAGATGGCAAGAACTCATAATAGATATCAAGGTTATATGAGAGAAGATAAATTCACACCATTATTAAATCAAATTCAAGATTTTGTTTTAAGTATGCAAGAAGTTTATCTTACTCCTCAAAAAAAAGGAGTTTCAAATGGCTACAACAAAAATATGGAAATTCAAGAGCAGACTAGACAGTCTTATTGAATATGCAATTAACGGAGAAAAAACAGAACACAAACTATATGTATCAGGTATAAATTGTATGCCTGATACAGCTTTTTATGAGATGAAAAATGTTAAGAAACAATTTTTTAAAACAGGTGGTATAGAATGTTTTCATGCAATTCAATCTTTTGCTGAAAAAGAAGTTACACCAGAACAAGCACATGAAATTGGACTAAAACTTGCTGAAGAGCTATGGGGAGATAGGTTTCAAGTAATTGTATCAACTCATCTAAATACTGATAATATTCATACTCATTTTGTTTTAAATTCTGTTTCTTTCCTAGACGGAAAAAGATTTTGTAATACAAAAAAAGATTATGCTACTATGAGAAAAACATCTGATAGACTTTGTGAAGATTATGGATTAAGTGTTTTAAAACAAGAGGAAAAATATAATAAATATGCTACAAGTAGTTTATATAAAGAATTGATGAAGGATTCTATTGATTATGCAATAGAAAATGCAAAAGATTATAATGAGTTTATAAAAATTCTTCAAGATTTAGATTATATTGTTACTGATCAAAATGATACTTTATCAATTAGGCGAGAGCCTTATAAAAGAAACACTAGAATTGAAAGACAATTTGGAAATAAATATTCAAAAGAAAATATTTATAAAAGAATATTAGAAACTCAGCCACGTTTTCCATACACTCCTAATCCTAAATCATTACTTGACAGAACTTTTCAAAAATATAACAATATAAAAGAAAATCACTTTCAAAATAAAAGCTCTATTCTTGGTTTGATATTTCATTATGAGAAATTATTCGGGATAAATGTAGAAAATATCTCAAAATCGAATATAACAAGAATGACTCCAGAATTGTTAAAAGAACTAAAACAAATGGATGAATATTCAAATCAAGCAAAATTTTTAGCTAAATATAAGATTAATACGGAGCAAGGATTGTTTGATTTTAAAAAATCTGCTTATGATAAAATTAATCCTCTAAAAAGTGAAAGAGAAAACTTATGGAAAAAGCATAAAAGAGCTAAAACAGAAGCTGAAAAGAAAAGCATTGAGAATCAAATTGCAGAAATTTCTAAAAAGATTACACCGCTTGCTGAAGAAATAAGACATTGTGATAATATTCAAAGTAGAATAGATAAAATTAAAATATATGAGCTTCGTCAAAAATTAGAAGAAGAAAGACAAAAGGCTGAACAACAAGAAAAAGCTAAATCTAAAAATAAATATAGGGATAGATAAGTAAAAGGAGCTTTTACTGCTCCTTTACTAATACAAATTGGATATTGTCGCTTTAAAAAGTTTTTTATTTTCATTCCATTTCTATTTTTATCACATTTAATCTACGTAAATTCCACAAAAAAAGTATTTATCTAAAATCTTACCTGTATTAGCATCTATTATTATATAACTATTACCTGTTGAAAATTGCATTTTCCAAGATGTTTTAGAATTATATTTGTACAACTCTACTGTACATGTTTCAGTATTAACACTACTAATTTCATGAGTAGAAGGATCAAATGAAAAATTAAAACCACTTCTTAATTCTTTATAATCATCTGGATTTTCATATAAATAATCTATTACAATTTGCTCAGCTTGTTCTTGTGTTATTTTAACATTATCAATAGCACTTCCGCTTTTCCAAGTGTTTCCTATTAAAAATTGAATTTCAACACTTTCATCCTCTTTAATTAAAACATTCATATCTGTATCATCTAATTTTTGTCCATTTACTATTTGCATACATCTATATAACTCTTTAGCATCAAAAAGTGAAGCGCTTCCTAAATTTCTTAAATATAAGATGCTTTTACCAGGATATTTTACTTTTAATTGATTGGCTATTATAGTAAGATTATCTTTCAATTCATCATCTATCTTCAAGTTTTTACTATAAAAGACCACATCATCTATTGATTCATAATTAGCGGTTTTAAATACTATATAATCCGAAATTTCACTTATACTGTTCGAATTATCTGACTGTAATTTAATAATAAAAATAACTCCTATTAATATTATTGCCAAACATATTAAAGTAATTATTGCTATTTTAACTTTTTTCATTTTTTATTTCCCCTTTAATTAATAATTATTATTCAAATTTAATATAGCATAAAATTATAATTATAACAAGATTAAAGCAAATATTTTTATTTTGTAACTTTTCCAATATTTAATTATTATTCCATCTATCTGTTATTCTTTCTTTTTCACTATTGGCATACAATTATCTTACAAATTCATAATTATCTGTAGGTAATTTTGCACCACTTCTTTTTAATAATTCAAATTCATTATATTCTGTCATGCCATATTCTTCTAAAATTTTGTCAATTTCAGGTCTCCTTCTATCTGGAAGTCTTGCTCCAAATACTGCAAAAAGATGTGGATTTTCGTATGTTGCATTGATTTGCGGAAAAGCAACTAATAATTCAAATCCATCTTTTTGGGCTTCTTTTACATTTTCTAAAATATATTTAAAATAATATGTTTCATTTTCTTTATATAACATAGCAACTTTATATTTGTTGCCTGTTTTTACATCTGTCCATACTAAATATACTAAATCTTTTTCCATTTTTCTTTTACACCTCATCTTTCAAACTATATATTTCTAACATTCTTTTTCTTCTTTCTAAAAGGAACATTTTTAATAATTTTTTCATATCTTCATTTATTATATTGTTATCAAATTCAGTTAAAATTTTGTCTATGCTTTTCTCATTAATATTGTTTTTTATTTTCTCTATATATGGAATAGTTGCTTCATATTTGTTGTCTTTTAGTTTCTTTAATAAATCAAAATGTCTAATAGGTCTTTCATTTTCCCAGCCTATTGCAGATTTTGACTTTGTATTTACTAATGCTTCAAACTTCATTCTGTCTTTAAAAAATACTTCTATATTGTTATTATCTTCATAAGCACATAGTGACGAACCATTGTCATATAAAGGACATAATCTTAACTTCAAATATTTTTCATCATTAACCTTTTTAATGTATGGTATAACTCCCCAATTACTATGATGCCTGTCACTATTTCCAATCAAACAGTCAAATACTATTAGCTTTAATATTTCTGATATATCTAACAATTTACCAACACTATTTTCAATCATTTGTAATGAATATTTATTATTATTATATTCATCTGTTAAAGTTTCTTTATTGTAAAATGGATAATGTGCTTGTATATGCTCAAGACCTTCTCTAAAGGTAATACCATTATTTTTGTTAATGTTATAACTCATTGAGCCAATTCTTCCTTTATATGTACCTATATCAACCTTAGCACATTCAACATCTATTAACTTTCCAATTTCAGTAGCAAGTTTTTCTGCCCAATATTCTCCTGTTATTATTCCTTTTTCTTTATCTTTCACTTTTGGAAATTTAAAAAGTCCTTTTTCATTTGTTTCTGGATTAATAAGCCATATCTTTTCACTAGCACCACTACCAAATTTACCAGAAACTTTATCTTCTATCCAATTATCAAAGTTTTTAATTTCGATCATATAATTCCTCCAATCTATTTATTTTTCGCTCTACTCTTATAAACATTAGCTTGATTTCTACATTGTGGACTACAGTATTCTGCTTTCAAGTTATCTGAAGCAAAAGGCTTACCACAATGTTTACACATTTTTACTGTTTTTCTTTCAGTTGTTTCATTTAACGCAAACATTGTATCTATTGCTAATTTTAAAGAGTTAAAATTCCATTCTATAACAGGTCTATCTTCTTTTTTATTACCCATTAAAATCTTACAAGCTATTTTGGATGGATTAAAGCTCTTTATTCGATTATCATATAATTGTTTTGTATATGCATCTTCAACTTTACTATAATTTTCTATTGCTTCAAAGGTTTGATATAATATTCTTGCATAATGCATTATCCAAACTAAACACTCCGAATAAGCTTTTGAAAAAACAACTGCATATTCAGCTGGTCTATCTATAGCTACAAGAGGGTTCATTTCATTTTCTACTGATAATTCTAAAATTTCTCCTTTCGCATTTTTCTTCATTGTAATTTTTTGTTTCTTTTTACATTTTAAAAACAACTCTATGTATTCAGCAGTAGGTAATGTTTCTTTATCACTAACTAAATTTCCACTAGGTAAATAAACTTTATTTTGGGCAACAATATCAGTATTTAGTGGTAAATACGTTAATTCTCCTAATAATCCATACTTTTCTACAAATTCCATAATCTTTTTATTAGATTCTTCTATATCATTTTTTTCAACACATCTTCCTATTGTTAAAATATCTACTAATATGTCATCTGCCACATCAAATGGATCATACATAACTACTTTTGAATTTTCTTTTGGTGTTATATAGTGTTTTTCTTCTATTTCTTTCATTTCATAACTATCATATCTAAACCAAAAAGTTCTGAAATTTCCTTCATTATTTTTCTTCATTTTCATTCTCCTAAAAATTTTTTTAAAATTTTAATTGTAATACTTGACAAGTGTGAGTAATTACTTTATAATGTAATTAGTGGTTAATGGTAAATATTACATTATATAATCGTTACTCCCTAGTTAGATATTACTATTATATCGTTTTTATAGACAATAGTCAAGTTTTGTTTGGAAAATCAACAAAAAAGTCCTTAGGCTTATTGTATCTAAAAATCAACAAACAAAAATACAACCAAATGAAAGGAGGAAATTTTTTGAATAAGAAAGAGCGAATATTAGATTTATATTTTAATAAGCATTTAAAACAAACAGAAATTGCAGAAATAGTTGATGCTTCTCAACAATATATTTCTAAAATAATTAAGAAAGATGAAAGACATGAAAATGAAAAAAGTTCTAGAAAATCTATTAATGCAGAAAAACGAAAAATTGCTCAAGCTGAATATCAGAAGAATTATGTTAGAAAAAAAGAAAAAGATATTGCTTATGAACAATTATTAGAACAACAAAGACAAGATTCAATAGAACTTTCTTATAACCCTCATCCTCTTTCTGACTATGCCTTTAAGAAAGCTAATTCTAGTATTTACACTTATGATAGTATTAAAAATCAATTCGTTATGCTAAAAGGGATTAAAGCAGGATTTGATGCACCAAAAAGAATTAGTATGAATGCTTTTTTAAGAATTTAAACCAAGTAAGAGATTTACCTTTCTCAAAATCCAATACGCAATACATATAGCGAAAATTATTTAGCTATTGAGATTATTGAAAAAGGAGGTCATCGTATGAAAGATTTAAAACAAATTTACCCTACTATGTTTACTACATATAAAGATGTAGTAAATGTAAATCAATTAGCAGAAATGCTAGGCATAGGAATTACTCTTGCTTATAGATTAGTAAAGCAAAATACTATTAAGTCTATAAAAGTTGGTAGACAATATAAAATTCCTAAACAAAATATTATTTCTTATTTATTAAATCAAAGTGTTGTTTAGGCTAAATTTTATATTTACTACAAAAAAACAAAATCAATAGTAAATTAATTTAGTCTGTTACATCAGAAAGGAGTTTATAATGGTAACAGAAAATTTACAACAAATCAAAGTATCTGTAAGTAGTCTTGTTGTTCGAAACGGAATATATCAAGCAGTTTTAGAATATTATGATGAAAACGGAAAAAGACAACAACCTTGGCGTTCTACTGGTTTAAAAGAACGCGGTAATAAAAAACAAGCTATGCTAAAAGCTGAAGAAATAAGAGCTAATTTAGAAAAAGAACTAAATTTAAAAGCTCTAAACAATTCAAAATCAAATAAAAATCCAACTGATATTCTTTTTATAGAATATCTTTTTTATTGGCTAGAAATTATTAGACATTCTGTAGAAAATTCTACTTTCACATCATATAGGCAAATAGCTAATAATCATATTAAAAAATATTTTACAAAAAATCCTATAAAGTTAGTTGAAATAACCCATGTTCATATTCAAGATTTCTATAATGAATTAATGGTAGAAGAACATCTTTCTGCAAACACAGTAGTTCATCATCATGCTATCATAAGAAAATGTTTAGAATATGCTTTTACAATGGATATTATTCCTAATAATCCAGCTGATAAAGTTCAAAAACCTAAAGTTGAACAATATATAGGAAGTTATTATACTCAAACTGAATTAAATACCTTGTTTGAAAAATCTAAAGGAGATCCTTTAGAAGTTGTTATTTTAATAACTGCTTTTTATGGTTTAAGAAGAAGTGAAGTTTTAGGATTAAAATGGGACTCATTTGATTTTGATAATTTAACATTTACTATAAAGCATACAGTTACAATAACAAATACAGAAGGTAATAATAGAAAACTTGAATGTAAAGACAAAACAAAAAACAAATCAAGTTATAGGTCATTACCTTTATTAGATGATATTGCAGAAAAACTTTTAGAACTCAAAGAAAAACAAGAAGCATTTAAAAAGGCTTTCGGTAAAAGTTATAACAAACAATATTTAGATTATGTATTTGTTAATCCTCAAGGCAGATTAATTAGACCTGATTATATTACTCAACATTTTAGTATGTTGCTAGAAAAAATTGGTATGAAACATATTCGTTTTCACGATTTAAGACATTCTTGTGCAAGTTTATTACTTGCTAAAGGCATTCCTATGAAAGCTATACAAGAATGGTTAGGACATTCTAATTTCTCTACTACTGCTAATTTGTATGCTCATTTAGATGTTAATTCTAAAAAAGCTTCAGCAAATGCGTTAGTTAATGCATTAAAATTTACAGATACAAAAAAAGAAAATGAAGAAAGCACATCTTCATCTTCTCAAAAATAATTGAATTATGGTGTCGATGGTGGGAATCGAACCCACATGGATGTTATCCGCAGGTTTTTGAGACCTGTGCGTCTGCCTATTCCGCCACATCGACATGTTTTTATTAAATTTTGGCGGTTTTACAATTATGTTAGATATTTGTTAGATGTTTGAAGATTTTTCTCATCTAGCAAATACCTAAACATTACTATTTTCAATATTTATAAGTTTCAACACGAAAAAAATCCATTTAGATTTTGAGTCGTGTGCGTCTGCCAGTTCCGCCATTCGGGCATTTATAAAATTTACTTTATTATCTTAACACATAAATTATTTTTTGTCTAGACCTATTTTACAATTTTCTCAATAATCTATATCAAAACCTCATTTCAATTCCCACCAATTTTTCAACAAAATTTCCACTGTTCTCCATGGTCAAAATCTTGTTGAACAATGCATTTTCTATTGACTATTTGGGAAAATTAATGTATGATATATAATATTAAATTAAAGAAAAGAGGAATTTATATATATGTTATGTTCAGATTGCAATAAAAACAATGCAGAAATTTTTATAAACAAAATTGAAAATGGCGTTTCATCAATGGAAGGTCTTTGTCGCGACTGTGCAAAAAAAAGAGGTATTGATATTCCAGATACGCCTCCAAAAAGCAATTCTAATAAAGACAATCAAAATACCAAAAACAACAGTCAAAGCAATGTTCCTCCTATTACAAATATAGATATGTCAAGTATGTCAAAACAACTTGAAACATTATTTAAAGATTTATCTTCAAACTTAAAAATGGAAAATCTTGAAGGAATGGAAGATTTCGATCCAGAAGATATGGAAAATTTTGAGGAAGATAGTGAAAATGAATACGGAGAAAATAATCCATTAGGTATTCCTATTGGTTCTATTTTCGCAAGCATCATCCCTAAAAAACAATCTCAAAATGAAGAAGAATCTAATGGTAGACAAAAAGTAAAAACAGAAACAAAGAAAACTAAAAAGAAGAAAAAATATCTTGATGTTTTCGGAACAAACCTTACTGTAAAGGCTAAAAATAATGAATTAGATATGGTTATAGGGCGTGATAAGGAAATTCAAAGAGTTATCCAAATTCTAAATAGACGTACAAAAAATAACCCTTGCCTAATTGGTGAGCCTGGTGTTGGTAAAACTGCTATTGCTCAAGGTTTAGCTATAAAAATTGCTAACAACAATGTTCCAGCCAAACTTTTAAATAAAGAAGTTTACTTACTTGATATGACTGCTGTTGTAGCAGGAACACAATTCCGTGGTCAATTTGAAGCTCGTATGAAGGGAATTATCGAAGAATGTAAAGAATATGGAAACATTATTCTTGTTATAGATGAAATCCACAATATCATCGGTGCTGGTGATGGAGAACATTCTATGAATGCTGCTAATATTTTAAAACCTTCCCTATCTAATGGAGAAGTTCAAATAATTGGTACTACAACATTAAAAGAATATAGAAAATATATAGAAAAAGATTCAGCTTTAGAAAGAAGATTCCAACAAGTTTTAGTTGAAGAACCAAATATCGAAGATTCTATAAAAATACTAGAAGGAATCAAAAAATATTATGAAGAATATCATAAAGTAAAAATTTCTAATGATGTTATAAAACAAACTGTTATAATGTCCGAAAAATATATTCATGATAGATTCTTACCTGATAAAGCTATTGATATCTTGGATGAAGCTTGTTCAAGAATCAATCTTGAAAATAAAGAATTATTCAGACTAGAAATGCTAAAACAAGAACTTGCACAAGTTCAAGCTCAAAAAGAAGATGCAGCAAATGCTGATTCTACTGAGGATTATCAAAAAGCTGCTGATTTAAAAACACAAGAATGTAGATTAATTGAAGAAATAGATAAATTAAATAGTACAATTCAACTTAAAAATTTAACTACTCAAGATATTGCTCAAGTAATTGAAAATTGGACTAAAATTCCAGTTAAGAAAATTACAGAAGCTGAAACCCAAAAATTACTAAATCTTGAAACAAATCTTCATACAAGAATTATTGGTCAAGATAAAGCTGTAAGTGCTGTTTCTCGTGCTATTAGAAGAAATCGTGCTGGATTGCAAAGCACAAAGCGTCCACCATCTTTCATATTTGTTGGTCCAACTGGTGTTGGTAAAACAGAGCTTGCAAAAAGTTTAGCATATGAAATGTTTGGATCAGAAGATTCAATTATTCGTGTTGATATGTCAGAATATATGGAGAGTCATTCTACATCTAAATTGATTGGTGCTCCCCCAGGATATGTTGGATACGATGATGCTGGTCAACTTACTGAAAAAGTTAAAAGAAAACCATATTCAATTATTCTTTTAGATGAAATTGAAAAAGCACATCCAGATGTATTCAATATTCTTCTTCAAGTACTTGATGATGGAAAACTTACAGATTCACAAGGAAATACAGTTAGTTTCCAAAACACAATTATTATTATGACTTCAAATGCTGGTTCTAATTTAAATAATAATTCAATCGGTTTTGCAAAACAAACTATTGACACAAATAAAATAGAAGAAAATCTAAAACAAGTATTTAGACCTGAATTTTTAAATAGAATTGACGAAATTATAGTCTTCGATTCTTTAACAAAACCTGAATTGATGCAAATTGTAGATTTAATGTTAAAAGATACTAAGAAAGCTTTAAGTGATAAGAATATAAATTTAACAGTATCTGATGAAGCAAAAGGCTTTATACTAGAAAAAGGAACAAATCTAAAATTTGGTGCAAGACCTTTAAGAAGAGCAATTCAAAGATATGTTGAAGATGAAATTTCAGAAATGATTTTAAGAGGAACAGTTCACGAAGGGCAAAATATCACAGTTAACTTTGAAGATGAGCATTTAAAATTTGATGTAAATTAAATTTATTTAGAAAAAAGGGTATTCAATTTTCCCTTTTTTCTATAATTTATTACTTCAAAGAAAGGATTTTGTAGGAAATGAAAAAAGAAAATATACCAAATATATTAACTATAATACGTTTTATTTTAATACCTTTTATCTTTTTTTCTGTAATCTCTCATCATTATTTAACAGCTTTAATTATTTTTACTCTTTCTGCTATAACAGACGTTCTTGATGGATATATAGCTCGTAAATATAATTATATAACTGATATAGGTAAATTAATTGATCCACTAGCAGACAAATTAACACAAATCTCTCTTCTTTTATCTCTTACTATTTTAAATATTTTACCATGGTGGATTTTTGCAATTGTTTTTATAAAAGAAGTTTTAATGGTAACAACTGCTTCTCTTTTATACAAGAAAAAAGACGTTGTTGTATATAGTAAATGGTATGGAAAACTAGCTACAGTTCTATTTTATTTAGCCATTGTAATGTCTTTACTTATGAACAATTTTAACTTAGGAATACCATTTAGAATCGATTTATACTTATATTACCTAGCAATATTAGCAACACTATTCTCATTAATTATGTACGCAATTCAATTTGTAATATCTAAATTTATAAGAGCAAAAAAATAAGGCATACACTCAAAAGTATGCCTTTTTTATTCAAAATCTTCTATAACTTTATTCAATTCTTCTTTTCCATAAATCTCTAATCCATCTTGCATATTTATTAAATCTGTCTCTGTTAAATACTCACTAGAAATATTCGTTTTTTCATATAAACTTTCTCTTCCTTCTTGACTTACAAGATATATAACAACTTTGCCGTTCTCCACTCTCAATTTAAAGTGTTCACCACATACGCCATCAAATTCTTTATATAATATTATTTTGCCCTTTTCAAAACCAATTACTTCCCAATCCGGATAATGTGCTTGAACCTGTTCTTTTGTCATATTTACCAATTCTTGTGGCAATTCCACATATTCATTTATTGTATGGTCACATTGAATATAATATTTTTTTAAAATTAATATTGCATTTGACGAAACTTTTTCTTCTGTTGAATTTACCTCTGTTACATTTTGTTCTTCTTTATATTCTTCAGTGCACTCATCTTCTATTACTTCTGATATTTTGGGAGCATCTATTTTTTCATCTTTAGTTTGAAGCAATTTTCCAACTCCATATCCTATAATCACTGCAGATGCTACAGTTATAAGTATACATATTAAAATAACTCTTTTTCCTCTTCTTGTCATTTAATCACACCCCTTCATTTTCTATTATTATTTACCTGAGTTGTAATTTTTATACAATTTGTTATTGTTATTTCACCACATTCATCTGTCCTGTATATTTTGGAATTTAGACTTTCATATCTTTCTAAAACCTCTTTATTAGGATGTCCAAATTTATTATTTTCTCCTACTCCTATTAAGACGATTGTTGGTGAAACAGCTCTTATAAATCTCATACTAGAGGATGTTTTAGAACCGATGATGTGGCGCTTTTATAATATCTGATTTTAATTCATTTGCACTATATAATCTTAATAGTTCTGCTTCTGCCTTTTCTTCTATGTCTCCAGTAAACAACACTGAAAAATTTTTATAACACATTTTTAAAACTAATGAATTATTATTTAAAATGTTATCAGTAATCAGTTTTTCAGTTGGAAATAGTACATTAAAGCAAAGATTTTTCTCTATATTTATTTTATCACCACATTTTACAGTTATAATCTTAATTGATTTTTCATTAGCAATATTAACTAATTTCTTGTAATTCTCATTGATTTCTCCTTGCTTTCCAACAATAATCTTTTCTACCTTAATTTCCTGTAAAACTGTTAGTATTCCTGAAATATGGTCTAAATCTGAATGGCTAACTATAACATAATCTAACCTTTTTATTTTTCGTGCTAGCAAATATGGAACTAAAACATTTTTTCCAATATCATATGTACTACTTCCTCCTCCATCAATCAAAATTGTTTTTTTCATAGTTGTTACTATCAATGTACTATCTCCTTGTCCAACATCAATAAAATGAATAGATAATTCATTGTTTTTCACAATCCCAAAACATATACTAACTATTATTATAACAACAATTGTCTTAAAAAAATATGGTCTAATTTTATATTTTACTAAATAAATACTGTTTTTTATTCTTTCTTGAGTTATAGTTAAATTTTTCGAATTAAAAATTGAATATAAATATTTTATGATAAAAGCTATCACATAATACAATAAAATTTCATACCAATTTGGTGTGACTACTCTAAAATTCCATAGATTTATTTTTGAAATCAAAACAATTGCATACACTGGTACTTCAACTATTTTTGCTATTGCAATTCCTGCATTAACTGAAAACATTGTTATAATAATTTGAATAAAACCAATAATTACAACACTCCCAATAACATAACTTAACAATAAATTAGTCACCAAAAATCCCAAACTAAGTTTATTAAAGAACATTATCATTATTGGAGAAATAACAATTTGAGCTGATATAGAAACAGAAATAATACTAATTAAATTTTCACATTTTCTTTGCAATTTTAAAAATACATATTTCCATTTTCTATTCCTTATTTTTATGTTTTTTATAAATTTTTCTACAGGTGTCTTAAAATATATAATTCCAATAGTTCCACCATATGTTAATAAAAAACTAATAGATTTTATGCTATATGGATTATCAATCAAGGTAATGAGCATTGCAATAGAAATATTATTTAATGTATCACTTTTTCTGTAAAACACAAATGCCATACATGTCAAAATGCCCATAACACATGCTCTTACAACAGATATGCTAAAACCTGTAATGCACATATATGCCATTAATAATATACTTGCAAAAATCTTACTTTTACGCTTTCCTAAAATTTTGGAGCTACTACTCGTAGCTAAAAATATTATATATGATATATGCATTCCTGACACTGCAAGCACATGTGAAATATTGCTATTAGAAAAATCATTTTTTGTCTCATCATCTATATCTTCTGTATATCCAAGCATTATTCCTTTTATGATAGATGCCATTCTATTACTATATGTTTGTTCAATATCATTTTTTATTTTCAAAAATATTTTATTTGATATTTGTAATATCGAACTAGCAGAAGAAATGCCTATTTTATTTACTTTCTCTGCCTTTATTGTGCCATATATCTTTTGAGTTTTTAAATATTCTTTATAATCAAATCCTTTATAATTTCTTCTAATTTGAGGTTCTATAAATTCACCTTTTATTTCTACTTTGTCCCCAAAATTTAGTTCTTCACTTGTATTTAAGTACATTTGGATATTTTTAAATTTTCCTTCACATACTTTAATTTTATATCTATTATAATACTCTTTATGCACACAATTTCCAATTATAATAGCTTGTACTTCTAATTTTTCTCCACCATAAAAGGTATTATATTTGTTATCTTGATATTTGATTATACAATTTGATATAAATGATGAAATAATAATTACTATAATAATATCTACTTTAAAAATTA
>ULYB01009217.1_pt1 | contig 23583 bp, 16 predicted proteins | sample 1961761 | NCBI WGS metagenome assembly ULYB01 (sample SAMEA4835852, study PRJEB28245) | human gut metagenome | biome: gut microbiome; material: fecal sample | place: Denmark | collected 2008
AAGTGATTATGTTATTTTGAAAGAATTATTGAAATTCATTTACCTGTGCTTATCTAAACGTTAATTGGCTACATTTTATTACTTAGTTTGATAAGTCATAATTTATAAATATTACCAATAATTAGGATGCAACAAAAAATCCGACAATAGTTTTTACTACTGTCGGATTTTTGATTGTTAAACTTATTCTTCTGTAATATCTTCGGATTTTTTCGGGATAAAGTTATTTAGGAAACTTGCTTTTTTGCCTCTGTTTTTAAGGTAGATAAATCCCAAACCGTTAAACACAACTGCGCCGACAAAGTTTACCATCAAATCTTTCATTGTATCAATAAGACCGATGTCGAGGTAGCCGTTGATGCCGAGGTCTTTGCCGTTTACGGTTGTAGATGCTATTCCGCTTATATGGGTAACGGCGTTTGTATCGTTGCCCGAAAGCAGGGTAGAGTTGATTGTTGTGATGATTGTGTCTTTCTGCATATCTTTGCCGAGAAAAGTGTCAACGCCAAACTCGAAAAATTCCCAAACTGTACCTGCCGTCATTGAAAAGCAGAACGAGAACAGGCATACAAAGATAGGGGAAAGGTTAAATTTAACCTTTTTACTGCGGTTCAAAATATCGGTAAGTCCGAATCCCACACCTGCGCAGATAAAACCGTTCAGCGTATGAAGAATTGTGTCGAGAAAAGGTATTTTTTCATAGAATGAACCGATTTCACCGAGAATATTTGCCGAGAATACAAACAGTATCATAAAGGTTTCAAGCACGCTCGGCAGTTCTATGTGAAGACTGCGGTCAATGAACGACGGAATCAACATAAGTATAAATGTAAGTCCGCAAGTCATTGCGCTTTCGTATTTGCCACGGATGATGTTGAGAACAAATATAAATATAATTACAAGCCTTAGTATAAAGTAAAGTGCGGTAAGCTCCTTGTTTTGCTTAACACTGATAAGCAAAGTGTGCGGCTTTTTTGCCTTTTGTGCCTTGTTTTTATTTTTTTTCACTCGTTTCACCTCTTAAAATTTTGTCATACATTATTATATGTAAGTGTTGATGTTTATTTTCTAAAAAGATTCTGTTTTAAATTTTGGGTATATTATTCAGCAAACTGTTTTGCCAAGCAATTATAAAGGTTTGACCTAAATTTTTAAATCATTTCGCTTAACTCGTGCGCTAAATCAAATTTACTCCGACTTTTGATAAGGAATCTAAAAATAAGGCAGTCCGATTTATTTATTCTCGGACTGCTTTTTGTTAAGATTTTTGCTCTGCGTCCTGTTTTTCGGCAAGCTCTTTATTAAGTTCCTCTTTTGCTACAGCAAGCATAAGCTTGATTCTGTTTTCCTGGTTTACCTTTGGAGCACCGGGGTCATAGTCTATTGTAACAATGTTTGCTTTCGGGTTTACTTCCTTGATTCTGCGGATAGCGCCCTTGCCGTTGATGTGGTTCGGCAGACAGCCGAAGGGCTGTGTACAAACAATGTTTTCGTAGCCTGTTTCGGCAAGCTCAAGCATTTCTGCGGTAAGTAACCAACCCTCGCCCATTTTGCTGCCGTATCCGATAATGCCCTTTACAAGCTGTTTTGTATGAGCGTATTCGTGCGGCGGAACGAAGTTATATTTCTTTGCCGATTCAATCATAAGTGCTTCGAGTTTTGTGAGGTAGTCAAGCAGCATTTTACAAAATGTGGATTTAATCTTTGCACCGCCGTAAAGTTTGGCGTCCTCAATTCGGTTGTCAACCTTAAATGAAGCAAAGCCCATAAGACCCGGCACACAAACCTCGCAGTCCTGTGAAGCCAAAAAATCCTCAAGTCCGTTATTCGCCATTTTGGAATATTTTACATAAATTTCGCCTACGATGCCGACTTTAACCTTTGGCACTTTATTAAGCTTAATTTCCGAAAAGGATTTTGTGATTTTATCAAGATTTTCGTCAATTTCTTCAAGCGTATAGCCGTTGCCCTCAATAAGCATTTTAGAAATCTTATCGCTCCAATCGGCAACAAGCGCCATACTTTCGCCTTTATTTACCTCATAAGGCTTTGTCTGGTTAGAAAGGAGCATAAGTTGATCGCCGTAAACAAGACCGCCGACAAATCTTCTGATAAGCGGAAGTGTGAGCGAAAAACCGCTGTTCTTTTCCATACCGAAAGAAAGCGAGATTACGGGTACAAACTCAAAACCTGCTTTTTTAAGCGCTTTTCTTAACAGGAAGATATAGTTTGAGGCACGACAGCCGCCGCCTGTTTGGGTAATCATAAGCGCTGTTTTATGCACATCGTATTTGCCGCTCTGTAAAGCGTGTATAAACTGTCCGATTACAAGGAGCGCAGGGTAGCAGGTGTCGTTATGAACATATTTAAGACCTGTCTGTGCAATTTCAGGGCCGCAAGTGTCGAGAAGTTCCGACTTGTAGCCGTAGTAGTTAAAAACATTCTGAAGTATATTGAAATGAATAGGTGCCATATTCGGCATAAGGATTGTGTATTCCTTTTTCATTTCTTTTGTAAAAAGCAAACGACCTGTTTTGCTGTCATATTTAAGTTCAGCCATTTAAAGCACAACCTTTCAAACGGTGGTTAATCGTTGTCAATAGCAGCAAGCAAGCTGCGGATACGAATTTTAACTGCACCAAGATTTGTGATTTCGTCAATTTTAATCTGTGTGTAGATTTTGCCCTCTTTTTCAAGAATTTCTCTTACCTCGTCGGTAGTAATGGCATCTACGCCGCAGCCAAAGGAAACAAGCTGTATAAGCTCCATATCCTTTCTTGTTGTAACATACTTAGCGGCAGCGTACAGTCTTGAATGATATGTCCACTGGTTAAGTACATTGGTGTGGAATTTCTCAACCCTCGGAGATACAACATCTTCGCTGACGATTGCTACATTAAAACTCGAAATAAGTTTATCAATGCCGTGGTTGATTTCGGGGTCTACATGGTAAGGTCTGCCGGCAAGCACCATTATCTTTTTGCCCTCTTTTTCGGCTTTTTCAATAATCTCGTTGCCCTTTGCGATTACCTTTTTTCTGTACTTATCCTGTTCGTCATAAGCAAGTTTTGCGGCCTTTCTTACCTCGTTAAGTGTAAGATCGGGGAAATATTTAGAAAGTGCCTCATATGCTTTCTGCGGGAAATGCTTTGGCATATGTACGCCGAAATATTCCTTTATAAAGCAGATTTTCTGCACATCTTTCATATTGTTATTGATAACTTCCGGATAATATGCAACAACAGGGCAGTTGTAGTGGTTATCGCCGAGGTGTTCGTCAAAGTTGTATGACATACAAGGGTAGAAAATAGTTTCTGCTCCCTCGTCAATCAAAGTCTGAATGTGTCCGTGCACAAGTTTTGCAGGGAAACAAATTGTATCACTCGGAATTGTCTGCTGTCCGCGCTGATATATCTTTCTTGTCGAGAACGGTGAGTGGAATACTTCAAACTTAAGTTCTGTAAAGAATCTGTACCAGAACGGGTACATTTCAAACATATTGAGTGCCATCGGCATACCGAGCTTGCCACGAAGTCCCTCAACAGGCTTGTATTCCTCAAGCATTTTCAGCTTGACAGCGTACATATTAAGCTCGTTTGACTGAGATTTCTTTGTAATCGGTCGCTCGCAGCGGTTGCCTGCAATAAATCTTCTGCCGCCGCCAAAGCTGTTGATTGTAAGTCGGCAGTTGTTGCTGCACATACCGCAGTTTGTTACCTTTATATCGTGAACAAAGTTTTTGAGAGTCTCTTTATTTGCAAGTTTACTCTTGCCGTTGCCTTTTGATTTATTTTTTGAATATAGCGCCGCACCGTATGCGCCCATAAGACCCGCAATGTTAGGTCGAACAACCTCAACGCCCATTTCCTGCTCAAATGCACGGAGTACGGCGTCGTTAAGGAATGTGCCGCCCTGTACAACAACTCTTTTGCCGAGTTCGTCAGGACTTGACGCTCTGATAACTTTGTAGAGTGCATTCTTTACAACGCTTAAGGAAAGACCTGCGGAAATATCCTCGATTGTTGCGCCGTCCTTTTGAGCCTGTTTAACGCTTGAGTTCATAAATACCGTACATCTCGAACCGAGGTCAACAGGGCGCTTTGCAAAAAGTCCGAGCTTTGCAAAGTCGGCAATTTCGTAACCGAGAGCGTTTGCGAATGTCTGCAAGAAACTGCCGCATCCGGAAGAACAAGCCTCGTTAAGGAAGATGTTGTCGATTGCGCCGTTGTGAATTTTAAAGCATTTGATGTCCTGACCGCCGATGTCGATGATAAATTCAACATCGGGCATAAAGTATTTTGCGGCAGTGAAATGCGCAATTGTTTCTACTATGCCATAGTCAACATCAAAAGCGTTCTTTATAATCTCTTCGCCGTAACCTGTAACGGCAGAAGAAACTATGTTGATTTCAGGGTTGATTGCATAGACTTCCTCAAGAAAACCTTTGATAATCTCTACGGGATTTCCTTTTGACGGAAGATATTTTGAATAAAGAAGTTCGCCGTCGTCGTTGAGAACAACGCCCTTAACGGTGGTAGAGCCTGCGTCCATACCCACATAAGCCTTGCCTTTGTAGCCTTTAAGTTCCTTTTGCAGAACGGTTGCTTTTGCGTGACGGTCAGAGAATTTTTTGTAATCTTCTTCGTCTTTGAAAAGCGGAGGGTTAAAGGCAAAGTTACCGCTTCCACGGTAATTTTTTACTTCTTCGATTACCTTGTCAAAGTCAATTGTTTTTTCGGCGCAAAGTGCCGCACCGCAGGCAACAAAGTAAAGTGAATTTTCAGGGCATATACCCTTTGTGTTTAAAGTTCTGTCAAAGCAGTTTCTAAGCTCGCTCATAAAGGTGAGAGGACCGCCGAGATATACAACCTGACCTTCGATTTCCCGTCCCTGTGCAAGACCTGCGACAGTCTGGCTTACAACGGCGTTGAAGATACTTTCGGCTATATCGCTCTTTCTCGCACCTTGGTTTAAAAGAGGCTGAATATCCGTCTTTGCAAATACGCCGCAGCGTGATGCGATAGTGTATGTTTTTTCGTACTGCTTTGCAAGTTCGTCAAGATCTTCAAGCGGAACATTGAGCAGTGTTGCCATCTGGTCGATGAATGCACCCGTACCGCCGGCACAGGTACCGTTCATACGCACTTCAAGACCGTTTGTGAGGAACAGAATTTTTGCGTCCTCACCGCCGAGTTCAATGACAACATCTGTGCCCGGAATAAATGTATTTGTAGCAACTCTTGTTGCGTAAACTTCCTGCACAAAGTCAATGTTGCTTGACTCCGCAACGCCCATACCGGCAGAACCGGAAAGCGCAACGGCTGCGTTTTCAACACCCTTTACCTTACTGCGTACAGTTGCGAGAATTTCGGCAATTTTCTCGGTTATTTGAGAATAATGTCGTTCGTAGGTGCTGTATATAATTTTATTTTCTTCGTCCAAAACAACGCATTTTATTGTAGTTGAGCCAATGTCAAGTCCTAATTTCAACATACTGCCTCCGTGCCTTATAAAGTTATATAAAGTCATATTATGTCAATTGATTATCCAAACTATTATACGCTTTTTTTATTTAATTTTAATTCTTTAATCGCAATATAATTTCTTTAATAAAAATGACTATTATTTACAAAAATATCAGCCGTTAAGTTGTATGTTTTCTTGCCAAAATAATACAATTTTCGCATAATGTATGTATAACAATTTTTTGCGTATAAAAATTATTTACGAATTTTACGGTTTTATGGCAATTAACAAACTTTTGTTTTGTCTAAAAATCACCTGAATCGGCGAAAAACTCGGTTTTATGCGGAAATTTAAAATATTTGGTAAAGTTTTAGAAAAATCGGGCGAAAACATATGCGTTATTGTTGAAAACCTCTTTACAAATTAACATTTAAGTGTTAAAATTTATTATGATACAGTGTGTATCTTTAAAAATTGTATTAAATGCGGCAAACGGTGTTGTCGCTGACATACTTTAAGGAGGACAATTCCAATGGCAAGAAAAATGAAAACTATGGACGGTAACAGCGCTGTTGCTCATGTTTCTTATGCGTTTACAGATGTTGCTGCTATCTATCCTATCACACCTTCTTCCGTAATGGCTGACCTTACCGACAAGTTCTCGGCAATGGGCACAAAAAACCTTTTCGGCAGAGAAGTACAGGTTACGGAAATGCAGTCGGAAGGCGGTGCTTCCGGTGCGGTTCACGGTTCGCTTGCAGCCGGTGCTTTAACCACAACTTACACAGCTTCACAGGGCTTGCTTCTTATGATTCCGAATATGTACAAGATGGCAGGCGAGCTTTTACCGGGCGTAATTCATGTATCTGCCCGTGCTCTTACAAGCCACGCTCTTTCAATTTTCGGTGACCATTCAGATATTTATGCTTGCCGTCAGACAGGCTATGCAATGCTCTGTTCAAACAACCCACAGGAATGTATGGACCTTGCTGCCGTTGCACATCTTTCGGCTATCAAGGGCAGAGTTCCTTTCCTCCACTTCTTTGACGGTTTCAGAACCTCTCACGAGATTCAGAAGATTGAAGAGTGGGATTATGCGGATCTCGCAGATATGCTCGATTGGGACGCAGTAGAAGCGTTCCGCAGAAGAGCACTTAACCCTGAGCACCCTGTAACAAGAGGTACAGCTCAGAACGACGACATCTTCTTCCAGGCAAGAGAGGCCTGCAACAAGTACTACGATGCAGTACCCGAAGTTGTTGTTGAATATATGAACAAAGTAAACGAGAAGATCGGCACAAACTACAAGCCGTTCAACTACTACGGTGCAGAAGATGCAGAGCACATTATCGTTGCTATGGGTTCTGTATGTGATTGTGCAGAAGAGGTTGTAGACTTCCTCAACGCAGCAGGCGAAAAGGTTGGTCTTTTAAAGGTTCACCTTTACAGACCGTTCGTTGCAGACTATCTCTTAAGCGAGCTTCCTAAGACAGTTAAAACTATCTCTGTTCTTGACAGAACAAAAGAGCCGGGTTCAATCGGTGAGCCTCTTTATCTTGATGTTCTTGCTGCTATCAACGGTTCTGACTTTGCCGGCGTAAAGGTTTACACAGGCAGATACGGTCTTGGTTCTAAGGATACAACTCCTGCCGACATCATTGCCGTTTACAGAAACGCAGAGAGCGACGCTCCTAAGAGAAGATTTACAATCGGCATCGTTGATGATGTTACAAATCTTTCACTTCCTATCGTTGAAAACCCTGACACAACTCCAAAGGGTACACATTCATGTAAATTCTGGGGTCTTGGTGCTGACGGTACTGTTGGTGCAAACAAGAACTCAATTAAGATTATCGGCGATAACACCGATATGTACGCTCAGGGCTACTTTGCTTATGACTCAAAGAAGTCGGGCGGTCTTACGGTTTCTCACCTGCGTTTTGGTAATCAGCCTATCAAATCAACTTATTACATTTCTAAGGCTGACTTCGTTGCTTGTCACAACCCATCATATGTTGACAAGTATGACATCGTAGACGACCTCAAGGAAGGCGGTTCATTCCTCCTCAACTGTCCTTGGGATGTTGACGAGCTTTCAGAAAGACTCCCAGGCAAGATGAAGAGAATTCTTGCTACAAGAAATATCAATTTCTACACAATCGACGGTATTAAGATCGGTAAGGAAATTGGTCTTGGCGGCAGAATTAACACAGTTCTTCAGTCAGCATTCTTTAAGATTGCAGACATCATTCCTGCTGAAAAGGCTAAGGAGCTTATGAAGGCAGCCGCTAAGAAGTCATATATGAAGAAAGGTCAGGCTATCGTAGATATGAACTACGCTGCCATTGACCGTGGTATGGAAGACCTCAAGAAGGTTGAAATTCCTGCTGATTGGGCAAATGCTGCAGACGATAAGGCAAGCGATGTAGTTCCGGGCGAGGGCGCACTCGTTGAGTATGTAAACGGTATCCTCAAGCCTGTAAATGAGTACAAGGGCAACAAGCTCCCTGTATCTGCATTTATGGACCATGTTGACGGTACTGCTCCTAACGGTTCAGCCGCTTATGAAAAGCGTGGTATTGCAGTTGATGTTCCTGAGTGGAATTCAGACAACTGTATTCAGTGTAACAAGTGTGCTATCGTATGTCCTCACGCTGTAATCCGTCCTGTTGCTATGACAGAGGACGAGCTTGCTGCTGCTCCACAGGGCACAAAGAGCATTCCAATGATCGGTCTTAAGGAGCTCAAGTTCGTTATGACTGTATCTACACTTGACTGTACAGGCTGCGGCGCTTGCGCTAATGTATGTCCGGGCAAGAAGGGCGAAAAGGCTCTTACAATGAAGTCAATCGACAGCCAGCGTGCAGAGCAAGCTGTATTTGATTATGCGGTAACTCTTGACGAAAAGCCTGAAGTAGCCGCTAAGTTTAAGTTCTCAACAGTTAAGGGCAGCCAGTTCAAGCAGCCACTCCTTGAGTTCTCAGGCGCTTGCGCAGGTTGTGGTGAAACACCTTATGCTAAGCTCGTTACACAGCTCTTTGGCGATAGAATGTTCATTGCCAATGCAACAGGCTGTTCATCAATTTGGGGTGCATCTGCTCCGGCAACACCTTACACAAAGAACAAGAAAGGCTTTGGCCCTGCTTGGCAGAACTCACTCTTTGAGGATAACGCCGAGTTTGGTCTTGGTATGGCTCTCGGCCAGAAAGCTATCCGTAACAGACTTGTAGAGTATGTTCAGAATATTCAGAAAGATACAGACAGCGACGAGTTAAAGACAGCTTGTCAGAACTACCTTGACACAGTTTGCGATTCAACAGCAAGCCGTCCTGCAACAGACGCACTTATTGCAGAGCTTGAAAAGAATGTTGATGACGCTAAGGTTGGCGAGCTTGCTAAAAAGACACTTATCGACAAGGACGAGCTTGCTAAGAAGTCAATGTGGATCTTCGGTGGTGACGGCTGGGCTTACGATATCGGCTTTGGCGGTCTTGACCATGTTATCGCATCAGGCGAAAATGTAAATATCCTCGTATTTGATACAGAGGTTTACTCAAATACAGGCGGACAGGCATCAAAGGCTACTCCGGTAGGTTCTGTTGCACAGTTTGCTGCTGCCGGTAAGGCTGTTAAGAAGAAAGACCTTGCTGCTATCGCAATGAGCTACGGCTATGTATATGTTGCACAGTGCGCAATGGGCGCTGACAACAATCAGGTACTCAAGGCTATGGTAGAGGCTGAAAGCTACAACGGCCCATCACTTGTTATCTGCTACGCTCCATGTATCAACCATGGTATTAAGGGCGGTATGAGCATTGCTCAGCAGGAAGAGAAGAAGGCTGTTGAGGCAGGTTATTGGAATATCTTCCGTTATGACCCACGCCGTGCCGATGAGGGCAAGAATCCGTTTATGCTCGATTGCAAGGCTCCAAGCGCTTCTTATCGTGACTTTATTATGGGCGAAGTTCGTTACAACTCACTTACCCGTTCATTCCCAGAGAGAGCAGAAAAGCTCTTTGCTAAGGCTGAAAAGGTAGCTGAGGAGAAGTACGCTCATCTCGAAAAGCTCGCAAGCATTCCGGATGCAGAGTAATTTTATAAAGTAATAAATAAAATTTAATAAATTTGCGTTGCTCCCTGCTTTAAAAGTAGGGGGCAACCACACTGATTTTATTTTTAAGAATAAAAATTATTTATCGGCTAACAATAAAACAGCGTAAAGATATGTATTAAAACGACAGCAACCGTTGCTTTCTGTGTTTTTCTTCACGAAAAAAGCAGTAAAATACAGATGCTTTTAAGTTTTTTGAAAAAAATTAAAAAAATTTCAAAAAACTTTTAAAAAGCCCTTGACAAATCGGGGCTGTTATATTATAATCTATCTTGCTGATTTGATGTTGGCGAACAGATGGCGGAATAGCTCAGCTGGCTAGAGCACTCGGTTCATACCCGAGGTGTCGTAGGTTCAAGTCCTATTTCCGCTACCATACGGCCCGGTGGTCAAGCGGTTAAGACACCGCCCTTTCACGGCGGTAACACGAGTTCGATTCTCGTCCGGGTCACCAAACAATTAGCCGGTGTGGTGGAATAGGCAGACACAAGGGACTTAAAATCCCTCGGTCATTGCGACCGTACCGGTTCAAGTCCGGTCACCGGCACCATGAAAAGGTCTATTGTTGTAAGACAATAGACCTTTTCGCTTTTATAAAAATTAAGTTAAGATACGGCTTGTTAAAGTGGTTTTATTTGTTCTGTCTTAAATGTTGAGATAACATTAATAAATTAAGGCTTAGCAAATTTATTTGCCAATCAATTATAAAAGTTGGTCAACCTTTTTAAAGATTAATGTAAATTACGATTTTAAGACAAACAAGTACACCTTTAATCTTACAGGCAAAAGAGCGGGCACAGCAACCTACAAACTTGTATATTTCACCGGCGACAAAACCACAAAGACAATCACAGCTACAATTAATGTTGACTCACAGGGAATGTTACAAAACCCTGCTTAATAAATGCTAAACTATACTTCGGAACAGCTCACAAATGCGGGCTGTTTTTTGCGTGCGGAAAATGATAAATAAATTGCTGCGGATTTTGTATATACCTGAAAATCAGTGATTTTTGCCACATAAGCACATAGCTGAAATCTTTTTTGCCGAAAAATTTATCGCTTCCAAAATAATACTTGTTTTGACGGCAAAAGGTGATATAATTTAAAAACAAACTGCATTTTTAAAATTTTTATTTACATAAAAACCGAATACGGAGCAATTAAGTACGGAGCAATTAAGAATTACATACAAGCTGTACTTGCATTTAAAATAACGGACTGCAAATTCGCAAGAGATTTTATAACAGAAAAAATCAAACGATAATTTAGTATAATTTTACCATTAAATTATGGTAAAAATGTAAAAACCCAAAAAGTATAACGATAAAATTATATATTTTGCATAAAAAGTCTATATAATTTTTGTTTGATAAAATTACTTACTTTTATTGCTCTTTTGACAAAAATATGATAAAATAATTCAGAGGTAGTATGTATTATGGATAATGTTATAGTTGTAGCCTCCGGAAAAGGAGGCACGGGAAAGTCAACAGTGTGCATTTGCCTTTCGGTTGCCCTTATTAAACAGGGCAAAAAAGTTTTGCTTATCGACTGCGACTGCGGTATGCGTGGTCTTGATATTATGCTCGATATGGAAAACGACATTGTTTTTGATGCGGCAGACGCCGTAAGCGGTAACTGTTCTTTTACAGACGCAGTTTATAAAAGCAAAAACAATGAGAATCTTTATCTTATGGCGGCACCTTTTGACACCGATAACGAGCTTAGTCCCGGGGTATTCCGTCAGCTTGTCGATACATTGAAAGCTGACTATGATTTTGTTATTATTGATTCACCCGCAGGCATCGGCTCGGGCTTTGTTACAGCTGCTACGCCCGCCGACAGGGCGCTTATTGTAGCCAACGCAGAGCCGACAAGCGTAAGAGGCGGATTAAAAGTGAAAAACAAGCTTGACGCTTTGGGTATAAAAAATCAAAGGCTTGTTATAAACCGCTTTGACAGAAAAACTTTTACCGAGCTCGGTTTTTATGCCGACCTTGACGAAGTTATTGATGCGGTACAAACTCAACTTATCGCACTTGTACCGTTTGACATAAGAATATCAGTTATTATGCAGCGTGGAGTTGCAGGGCTTAACTGGAGTGCCGCAGCATCGGTTTTTGATTGTCTGGCACGAAGGCTTGAGGGGCAGAGAGTTCCCTTGGCGTTTAAAGGATAAGCCTTTTAATATATAGGGAGGAATTTGTGTATGAATATTGCTCTTATTGCGCACGATGAAAAAAAGGAACTTATGGTTCAGTTCTGCATTGCTTACTGCGGTGTTTTAAGCAGAAATAACCTTTGTGCGACAGGCACTACGGGCAAAATGGTTTCAGAGGCAACAGGCCTTACAATTCAGAAGTTTTTGGCAGGCTCACAGGGCGGCAGTCAGCAGATTGCGGCAAGAATTGCCTGCAACGAAGTTGATATGCTTCTCTTTTTCAGAGATCCGCTCAATCCAAAGCCTAATGAGCCTAACGATATGAATATGCTCAGACTTTGCGATATGCACAATATTCCTGTTGCTACAAACATCGCAACCGCAGAGGTACTTATTCACGGTCTTGAGCGTGGCGACCTTGACTGGAGAAATATTTTAAAGTAAAAAACGATTTCATTGTCGGGCGGTTTTGTGCTGCCCGATAATTGTGTTTATACGGAATTTTCGATTAATATAAAAGGTTTTATAATTTGGAGGAAATAATGGGAGTAATCACCAAAAAGATTAAGGGCACGGAAGATGTTTTGCCAAAGGACAGCTACCGCTGGCAGTTCGTTGAAGATGTTATGCGTAAAGAATCGGCGGCTTACGGATTTAAAGAGATTCGCACACCTGTTTTTGAGCACACAGAGCTTTTTGCAAGAGGTGTGGGTCAGACAACAGATGTTGTTCAGAAAGAAATGTATACATTCGATACAAAGGGCGGAGAAAGTGTTACACTTCGTCCCGAGGGTACGGCAGGCGCAGCAAGAGCAGTGCTTGAGCACGGTCTTGTAAATGACAGCTTACCTATCAAGGCAAGCTATTTTGTGTCTTGCTACCGCTACGAAAAGCCGCAGGCAGGCAGATTAAGAGAGTTCCACCAATTCGGTCTTGAGTGCTATGGTACACAGTCACCTGTTGCCGATGCGGAACTTATTTGCGCCGCACAGTCTATTTTTGACCGCCTTGGCATTAAACAGCTCAGACTTGAAATTAATTCTATCGGCTGTCCTACTTGTCGTGCCGAGTACCACAAGGCGCTCAAGGAGTATTTTTACGGATACAAAGACGAGCTTTGCGAAACCTGCAATTCAAGACTTGAAAAAAATCCTATGAGAATACTCGACTGCAAAAGTCCCGTATGTTCAAAGATTGCACAGGGCGCACCTAAAATTACAGATTATCTTTGCGATGAGTGTAAAGAGCACTTTGCAAGCGTTCAGAAATACCTTGATGCCGCAGGTGTTGAATATACGGTAAATCCTACAATCGTTCGTGGACTTGACTACTACACAAAGACTGTTTTTGAGTTCGTTACCGACTTTATCGGTGCTCAAGGCACAGTTTGCGGCGGCGGCAGATACGACGGACTTATTGAGGAGCTCGGCGGAAAGCACTTGCCGTCACTCGGATTTGCAATGGGCATTGAAAGACTTTTAATGCTTATGGACAAGCAGGGCATTGAAATTCCGAAACCGTCAACCTGCGACCTCTATGTTGCTGTTATGGGCGAGAGTGCGTCGCTTAAATCATTTGAAATTATCAAAGCTGTCCGTTCCTGCGGACTTATTGCCGAAACCGATGTTGTAGGCAGAGGATTAAGAGCACAGATGAAATATGCCGACAAAATCGGTGCAAAGTTCTCTATGGTGCTCGGCGACAATGAGATTGAGCAGGGCAAGGCAGTTATTAAGAATATGTCGAGCGGCGAGCAGACTGAAATTGTACTTGACGATACATTTGCAGAGAAATTTATGGTACTTCAGCTTGCCGATGTTGACAGCTTTAAGCTGTAAGCGTTGACAACTTAATTTAAGGAGATATACAAAAATGGCAGAATTTATGACAGGACTTAAACGAACCGACTATTGCTCCGACCTTAGAATCGGCGATGTCGGCAGAGAAGTAACAGTTTGCGGTTGGGTACAGCGTTGCCGTGACCTCGGTCAGCTTATTTTTATTGACCTTCGTGACCGCACAGGCATTGTTCAGCTTGCTTTTAACGATAAGACGGATAAAGAAATTTTTGATAAAGCTTTTGCTTGCCGCAGTGAGTATGTTTTGGCGGCAAAAGGCATAGTATGTGAGAGAAGCTCCAAGAACAAGGATATTCCTACAGGCGATATTGAGGTTATGGTAACAGACCTTAGAGTTCTTTCAAAGGCACAGACACCGCCTTTTGAAATTGTTGACGAAACAAGCACAAACGAGGAGTTAAGACTTAAATACCGTTATCTTGACCTTCGCCGCCGTCCTATTCAGAACAACATTATTATGAGAAGTAAGATTGCAAAGGTTGCAAGAGATTATTTCTACGAGAACGGCTTTATTGAGATTGAAACTCCGATGATGATTAAATCAACTCCGGAGGGCGCAAGAGATTACCTTGTACCGTCAAGAATCCACAAGGGAAAGTTCTATGCTCTTCCGCAGTCACCGCAGATTTACAAGCAGCTTTTGATGGTATCGGGTTTTGACCGTTACATTCAGCTTGCCCGTTGTTTCAGAGATGAGGACTTAAGAGCCGACCGTCAGCCTGAGTTTACACAGATTGATATGGAGCTTTCGTTTGTTGATATGGACGAAATTATGGAAATCAACGAGGGACTTTTCAAGCGTTTGTTTAAAGAAGTGCTTGGCAAGGAGCTTGTAACTCCGTTTGAGAAAATGACATACAACGACGCTATGGAGAACTACGGTTCGGATAAGCCTGATATTCGTTTCGATATGAAGATTCAGAATATCTCCGACCTCGTAAAGGACTGCGGCTTCAGCGTATTTACAAGCGCTATTGAAAACGGCGGTTCTGTTCGTGCCATTGTTGCAAAGAATGCGGCGTCTGTATATACAAGGAAAGAAATTGACAAACTTACAGAGTATGTAAAGGGCATCGGTGCAAAGGGTCTTGCCTATGTAAGATGGGTTGACGAGCCGAATGCATCATTTAAGAAGTTTATGACAGAGGAAGAGCTTTCCGCTATTTACGAAAGACTCGGCGCAGAGAAGGGCGATGTAATCTTCATTGTTGCCGATAAGAACAGCACAGTTCTTACAACTCTCGGTGCATTAAGACTTAAGGTTGCAAAGGTGCTCGACATTATTCCCGATGAATTTAAGTTCCTCTGGATTGTTGACTTCCCGTTCTTTGAGTATGACGAAGAGAGCGGAGAGTGGCTTGCAATGCACCACCCATTCACAATGCCTAAGGAAGAGTGCTTGCAGTACCTTGACACAGACCCGTCAAAGGTTATTGCAAAGGCTTATGACCTCACACTTAACGGCACAGAGCTTTCAAGCGGTTCAATGCGTATTACTGATTATGAGTTACAGCAGAGAATGTTTAAGGCATTAAAACTTACCGACGAGGAAATTGAAGCAAAATTCGGCTTCCTTGTAGAAGCGTATAAGTACGGCGCTCCGCCACACGGCGGTATGGGCATCGGCCTTGACCGTGTTACAATGCTTATGTGCGGTACAGACAGCCTTCGTGATGTTACGGCATTCCCTAAGGTTCAGAATGCAAGCGAGCTTATGTCAGCTTGTCCGTCCGTTGTTGACGATGAGAGCCTCGATGTTCTCGGAATTTCAGTAAAACCGCAGGAGTAAACGATGAATCAATTGTTTGTCGGAGCGGTTTCGTCAGGTGTGCCTGTCGGACTTATAGTTACACTTGTATTGATTGCAGCGGCTGCCATTGCCATTGCGGTGGCAGTCTATAAAATAAAACACGGAATCAGACAGATTTCAAGAAATATGTTCGGTACGGATTCTTTTGTACAGGGAATCAATAATCAGAAAAGGGAAATGAGTGAAACTCCACGCTCTTTGCAGGCTATGACGGGTCTTTGCCTGCCGAGAATACAAAGAGATTTTCCGGAGTTTGACTATGACGATTACAAACAAAAGTCAGAAACCGTACTGCGCAGTTATATGAACTCAATTGAGGAAAAAAATCCGAAGCTTTTGTACGGCGAGTGCTCCACAGCCTTAAAAGACAGCGTAAAGAGTATTATTACCGACCTGTCAAACAGAGGCTACAAGCAGAATTACGATGATATTGTAATTCACCGTACGGAGATTTCACGATACACAAAGGACGGCGCAACCGCAAGGATTTTGTTTGTATCGTCTGTAGGTTCTTATGCCTATACCACCGACGCCGCAGGCAGTGTGGTTTACGGCAGCAGGGATATGAAAACTCAAAGTGTTTACGAAACCGAGCTTGTGTACATACAGAATGTTGACATGGTTGCAAACGGCAGTGAGGGACTTGGTATTAATTGCCCTAACTGCGGCGCACCGATTAAGAACTTAGGTCAGAAATTCTGTGAATACTGCGGCACAGGCATTACGGAAATCAACATAAGAGCGTGGAAATTCTCGTCAATAAGAGAACAAACCAACGCTACAAGACCATATTAATTTATAAACAATTGCACTTAGGCGATGTTGAAAATCAGAGTGAATTATGGTTTAGCAAATTGCTTTGTTTAACTTGTGTGTTAAATAATAATTTATTTGTTACCCCAACATTTTTGAAACCAAACCTGTAACAGATTAAGAAGATTTAATCTAAAGCAAAAACCTTCGTTTCAGTGCAATTATATCAGCTCACAAAAATTTAAAAATAAAGAAAATTTCTTGTAAAGGAGATAAGACTATGGGCATTATCAGAGCAGCCATTAACTCAGTTAAAGGCGGATTGGCAGATTCTTGGCAGGAGGTTATCCAGCCAAGACCAATGAGCGGAACTCTCGCAATGGTTCCCGGTGAAAAGATAACACACGGCACATCTCAAAACACAAAGGGCACACCAAACATCGTATCAAACGGTTCGGTTATTCAGGTATATGACAACCAGTGTATGCTCCTTATTGACGGCGGTAAGGTAGTTGACTTTACTGCGGAACCGGGTTATTACCAGGTAAGCAACAGTTCAATGCCGTCACTTTTCTGCGGTCAGTTTGGCGACTCTCTTAAAGAAACATTCTCCCGTATTAAATACGGCGGAATTCCGTCACAGTCGCAGTATGTAATTTACATCAATCTTGCCGAAATTACAGGTATTCTTTTCGGCACAAAGAATGTCGTAAACTACTTTGACAGTTTCTACAATGCAGAACTTTTTCTCCGTGCGCACGGTACATATTCTATTAAGATTACCGATCCGCTTAAGTTCTATCAGGAAGTAATCGACAAGGGACTTGTAACAGCTTGTCAGCCGTTTGACTACAAGTCAAAGTCAATCCAGTATAACACAGAGTTTGAGGCAGCTTTAAGTTCTGCCATCAACAACTTCTCTGCTGACGGTTACAGAATCAGCTTTATTAAGGGTAAATCCCGTGAATTCGGTCAGTATATGGCTAAAACTCTCGACCAGGAATGGGAGCAGCAGCGTGGTTTCCAGGTTCAGGCAGTTGCTATCAACATTTCTTACAATGACGAGAGCACAGAGCTTATCAATATGAGAAACAAGGGCGCAATGCTTTCAGACGCAGCGGTTCAGCAGGGCTATGTAGCAGCTAATGTTGCGGAAGGTATGAAAGCGGCAGGCTCAAACTCAAACGGCGCAATGGCAGGCTTTATGGGTATGGGCATGGGTATGAATGCAGGCGGTAATATCCTCGGCGGCTATCAGCAGAACCCACACTACAACAATCAGCAGCCACAGCAGCCTCAACAGTCACAGGGCAATCCGCTTGGCGGTGCACAGCCTGCTCAGCCGCAGCAGAACGCTCAACAGCCTGTACAGCCTCCTCAGTCGGCAGATAGCTGGACTTGCGCTTGCGGTGCGGTAAATACAGGCAAATTCTGCCCTGAATGCGGCGCAAAAAAGCCTGACGCACCTAAAAAGCATTTCTGTGTAAACTGCGGATATGAATTAAAAGAAAATCAGAAATTCTGTCCGGAGTGCGGTACAAAAGCAGAATAATTTTGAGGGATAAGGTAATAGATGGGTACAGTCAATTATAACTGTCCATCCTGCGCCGCACCACTGACATTTAACCCCGAAAGGCAGAGATTTTGTTGTGAATACTGTCTTTCGGAGTTTTCTCCGGAGAAGATTCAGCAAATTTACGCCGAAAGGGAACAAAGCGGTGCTGACAGCCAACAGGAATTTAAAGAGGAATTGCACGACGGTTATGTGTTCCATTGCGATTCCTGCGGTGCAGAGGTTGTTACCACTTCATCTACAGCGGCAACAACCTGCTTTTACTGCCACAATCCTGTTGTAATGAAGGGCAGATTGTCGGGAGATTTCAGACCCGACAGAATTATTCCGTTTAAGTTGTCACGAGAACAAGCTGTTTCAGCTTTTATGGATAAAACAAAAGGCAAAAAGTACAGGCACTGGAAATCCGGTGACAGACGATATACCGAAACCTCGTACTATGACTTGTTCAGAAGCGGCGATGTTTACATACGCAATGTTTTTGAAAGGGCGCTTTCATCTACCGACAGAGAAATGCTGCAGTGCATACATCCGTTTGATTTGTCAGAGGCACAGAAGTTTTCTATGTCGTATTTGTCGGGATTTCAGGCTGAAAAAAGAGATATAGAAAAGTCCGATATTCAGATGATGGTTGACCAAAAGATTGACGAGTATTGCAAAGAGGTGCTTAAGGGTGCTTGCAGTGAATATTCGGGTATTGAAGTAACCAATTACTATGACCGCACAGATATTGAAAGTTGGAGTTATACGCTTTTGCCTGTGTGGATTATAACTTATAAGTATAAGGGCAAGATTTACCCGTTTGCCATCAACGGTCAGACAGGTAAGCTCTACGGCAGTCTGCCTGCCGCAACCGATAAGCTTGTTATATTCTCCTGCATTTTGGCGGGAATCGGATTTATTCTCGGTATGCTGGGAGGTATATTCTCGTGCTGAAAAATATACTTTCCGTTGCCGCTACAGCGTTGGCGGTAAGTGCAATGCTTGCGGTTTCTGCTAATACGGCATTTGCCGAAAGCACAAAAAAGCTTACGGACGATGCGGACATTTTGCTTGATTCACAGGAAGAAAGCATTGAGAATAATCTCAAAAAGTGTACGCTCGCAACAGGCTGGGACACTATAATCTATACAAACAACAACAATGTTTCGTCATACGATATAGAGGACTATTGCAACGATTATTTCGATAACCACGATTACGGTTGCGGTGACGAAAAAAGCGGCGTGTTCCTCACTGTTGATATGAGCTCTCGTGAAATGTATATCATTACAAAGGGCGAGGCTATGTATTATTTTGATGACAGTCGTATGGATACTATGCTTGACGATGTTCAGGCGGAGCTTGCAGATGGCAACTATCAGGGTGCGTGCAACGAATTTATTGATTCTGTGCAGTACTATCACTCTGTTGGCAAAAGCACCGGCAACTCAACATATAACAATGTTAAGATTCAAGACGAGCCGCTTACGCTTGCAGACAGATTTTTAAAAGGTATGTACACCGGAGCGGTGCTTGCACTTGCGGTGGGAGCATTTGCGGCAGGTGCGTGCGTTATTATCCGTTATAAATACAGTCAGAACGGTAAGGGTGCAAACTACGACCTTGAAAAGAACAGCTCACTGAATCTCACCGAAAGCAGGGATCAGTTTTTATACAAGAATGTGACTTATACTACCGTGTCGAGTTCAAGCTCAAGCTCGTCGTCGCACAGAAGTCACAGGAGCAGCAGCAGTCACCGTTCAAGTCATTCATCACACGGCGGCGGTGGCAGACATTTTTAAATTTGCAACAACGGCGTTCTTTATATCGGCTTAAGAACAAAATCAGAATTTTTACAAACTGTCGGCAGGAATTTTGTTCCTGCCGATTTTTAAAAGAATATTTTTGATGCAGATGATTTGCGGTTTGATAAAACATACTTTTTACAAAATTATAAAAGTTTGGTCAACCTTTTTAAAGGCTTGAGCTAAATTTTAAAAATTATTTAATCATTACTCCAAACCAAATCCCAACAGGCAATGCAAAAGTATTACCCGTACAGCGTTTTATTAAAGAATATGAAAAATTATGAAATTATAGATAAGCTCTACGCCTATCACAATGCAGACAGAGCAGAGTTTACAGCATTAATAAATACTGTTACAGACGAAGAACTTGAGTACCTGCGCAAAAAGGCACAGCAGACGGCACAAAAATACTACGGTAACAAGGTGTATATCCGTGGTTTGATTGAGATTTCAAGTATTTGTAAAAATGACTGCCTTTACTGCGGTATACGCAGGTCAAATGCAAATGCCGTTCGTTACCGCCTCTCAAAAGAGCAGATTTTACAGTGCTGCGATACAGGCTACCCACTCGGTTTTCGCACCTTTGTTTTGCAGGGCGGAGAGGACGGATATTTTACCGATGATGTTATGTGCGATATTGTGCAAAAAATCAAGCAAAAATATCCCGACTGCGCAGTAACGCTTTCTCTCGGCGAACGCAGTTACGAAAGTTACAAAAGACTGTTTGATTCGGGTGCAGACCGCTATCTTCTTCGTCACGAAACTGCAGACAAAGAGCATTACGAAAAATTACACCCTGACAATATGTCGCATCAAAACAGGCTTGATTGCCTGTACAATCTTAAAAAAATAGGTTGTCAGACAGGTGCAGGTTTTATGGTCGGTTCGCCTTTTCAGACCGCCGAAAATCTTGCGGATGATCTGATTTTTATAAAAAACCTCAATCCGCAGATGTGCGGTATAGGCCCGTTTATTCCGCATAAAGACACGCCGTTTGCCAAGCAGCCTACAGGCAGTGTGCGGCTTTGCCTTATGCTTATTTCAATTATACGGCTTATGTTGCCGAGCGTACTGCTGCCGTCAACAACCGCACTCGGTACGGCGGACATCAACGGCAGGGAAAAGGGGATACTGCACGGCGCAAATGTGGTTATGCCAAACCTTTCTCCGTTTGAGCACAGAAAGGACTACTCTCTGTACGATAATAAAATTTGTACGGGTGACGAGTCGGCACAGTGCATAAGTTGTATGAAAAACAGAATGAAGTCAATCGGCTACGAAGTTGTGACCGATGTGGGAAATTATATTGCTCCTTAGTTGCGACAGGAAAGGAAATATGAAATGTATGACAAAAAATCTCTTAAAGCAGAGGAATTTATTAACGACGGTGAAATTCTCGACACCCTAAAATATGCAGACGAAAACAAAGATAACCTTGCGCTCATAGACAAAATCATCGACAAGGCAAGGCTTAGAAAAGGACTTGACCACAGGGAGGCAAGCGTATTGCTTGCGTGCGAGGACAGCGAAAGAATTGCAAAAATTTATGACCTTGCCGAGCAGATAAAAAAAGATTTTTACGGCGACAGAATCGTTATGTTTGCCCCTCTTTATCTTTCAAATTATTGTGTAAACGGTTGTGTTTACTGCCCGTATCATCTTAAAAATAAACATATCTGCCGTAAAAAACTTACGCAGGAAGAAGTGAAGAGCGAGGTTATCGCATTGCAGGATATGGGGCACAAAAGGCTTGCGATTGAAGCGGGCGAAGACCCCGTGAACAATCCGATTGAGTACATTCTTGAGTGCATAAAGACGATTTATTCAATTAACCATAAAAACGGCGCAATCAGACGAGTTAATGTAAATATTGCCGCCACCACGGTTGAAAATTATAAAAAGCTGAAGGATGCAGGCATTGGCACTTACATTCTTTTTCAGGAAACCTACAACAAAAAGAGCTACGAGGAATTGCACCCCACAGGTCCGAAACATAATTACGATTACCATACCGAGGCAATGGACAGGGCAATGCAGGGAGGAATTGACGATGTGGGAATTGGCGTGCTGTTTGGATTGGAGCTTTACCGCTATGAATTTGCAGGACTTTTAATGCACGCAGAGCATCTTGAGGCGGTTCACGGAGTAGGCCCGCATACAATCAGCGTCCCACGAATTAAGCACGCAGACGATATAGATCCCGATTCATTTGACAACGGAATAGATGATGAAACTTTTGCGAAAATTTGCGCACTGATAAGAATTTCCGTACCGTACACGGGTATGATTATTTCGACCAGAGAGAGTAAGGCGGTGCGTGAAAAGGTAATAAGACTCGGTGTATCGCAAATCAGCGGTGCGTCCTGCACAAGCGTTGGCGGTTATGCCGAACCCGAAGAAGAGGACGAGAATACAGCTCAATTTGATGTGTCGGACAACCGTACGCTTGACGAGGTTGTAAATTGGCTAATGGGCCTTGGCTATATCCCGTCATTCTGCACGGCTTGTTATCGTGAGGGCAGGACAGGCGACAGATTTATGTCACTTTGCAAAAGCGGTCAGATTCAAAACTGCTGTCATCCAAATGCACTTATGACGCTTAAGGAGTATCTTATGGACTATGCAAGCGAGGACACAAGAAAAATCGGAGAAAAGCTGATTGAAAAAGAGCTTTTGAAAATTCCCAATGAAAAAGTAAGAAAAATTGCCGCACAACACATTGCAGAGATAGAAAACGGCAGTCGGGATTTTCGCTTTTAAGAGGTGCTTATGGGACTTAATGACACACCGCTTGCAGAAAGAGTGCATATTGCATTTTTCGGCAAGCGCAATGCAGGAAAATCAAGCCTTGTAAATGCGGTTACGGGGCAGAATTTGTCGGTTGTATCCGATATTAAGGGCACTACTACGGACCCTGTAATGAAAGCTATGGAACTGTTGCCGCTCGGCCCTGTTGTAATAATTGATACACCGGGCATTGACGATGAGGGCAGTCTTGGTGAAATGCGGATTGAAAAGGCAAGACAAGTGCTTGACGGAACGGATATTGCAGTGCTTGTGGTTGACGGTTCGATGGGAAAAACAGCGGCAGATTCTGAACTTATAAATCTGTTTGAACAGAAAAACATACCGTATGTTGTGGCTTATAACAAGGCTGATTTGCTGAAAAATCCACCGCATACAGATGACGGAATGTTTGTAAGCGCAGAACAAAATACAGGTGTTTTTGAGTTGAAAGAAAGAATAGCAAGCCTGTTAAAATCCGACAGAGAGCAGAGAACACTTTGCTCGGATTTAATTAGCGCAGGTGAAACGGTAGTGCTTGTTGTGCCGATAGACAAGGCTGCGCCAAAGGGCAGAATAATTTTGCCGCAGCAAATGGCAATACGGGAAATTCTCGATTCGGGCGCAATCGCCGTTGTAACGAGGGACAGTGAATTTGAACAGACTTTGAACTCGCTTGCCCAAAAGCCGTCGCTTGTAATTACCGACAGTCAGGCTTTTGCGGCAATCGCAAAACTCACCCCGAAAGACATCAGACTTACTTCTTTTTCAATTCTTATGGCAAGGTATAAGGGCGTGCTTGACACTGCCGCAAAGGGTGCAAAAGCTATAGATTCGCTTTGTGACGGTGACACGATTCTTATAAGCGAGGGATGTACTCACCACCGCCAATGCGACGACATCGGCACGGTAAAACTTCCACGGCTTTTAAGAAAGTACACGGGTAAGAGTATAAAAACAGAAACAAGCTCGGGCAGAGATTTTCCCTCTGACCTTACAAAATATAAACTTGTAATACATTGCGGCGGCTGTATGCTTAACGAAAAAGAAGTTGACAGCCGCAGACAAAAAGCCGAAAACGCAGGCGTACCGTTTACAAACTACGGCATAGCAATTTCATATATGCGTGGAATTTTTAACGGCAGTTTGTTTGTAAATAAAATATGATGAAACGACCTCACAAAAGTTATCTGCTTTTGTGGAGTGAATTATGGTTTAGCAAATTGATTTGTCAATCAATTATAAAAGTTTGGTCGACCTTTTCAAAGGTCGT
>ULYB01077409.1_pt1 | contig 22625 bp, 20 predicted proteins | sample 1961761 | NCBI WGS metagenome assembly ULYB01 (sample SAMEA4835852, study PRJEB28245) | human gut metagenome | biome: gut microbiome; material: fecal sample | place: Denmark | collected 2008
TACAGCACACCGGTAAGAATTGCTTCCCATTTCAATTCTTTTAACATTTTCATATGTAACCCTTCCTTTCCTAAAACTCCTATAACGAAAAAGGGGCTCTCTGCAAACCTGCGGAAAACCCCCTTTGTGTTCAATTTACTTTCTGCCGCAGCACTTTTTATACTTCTTGCCGCTTCCGCAAGGACAGGGGTCGTTGGGATAAACCTTCTGCTCCTTCACAATAGTAGTGGAAGATTTCTGCTCTTTGTAGAGTTCCTTACGGGTCTCTTCATCGAAAATAGCGTTCCACTCTTCCAGATTGTACAGCCAGTCAGCCTCTGCCGCTACCATGTTCTTGTACAGAAGAGCCTTATCAAATCCTAAGTTTACCTCTGTATCCTCTTCCAGATCATCGAGAGGGTTCTTCTCTACCAGGCTGTCGTTGATGCCATCCAGAAATCCGGTCATGGTCATCAGGGATACTTTGAACTTGTCAGCCAGTTCCTTCACCGTACCCTTTACTACTTCATCGGGGTTCTTCAGAAGCTGTGCGTAGATCTCCTTCTCCTCCTGAAAATAAGCTGCCCAAAGCTGCTGCAGCTTCTCCTTACCGGTTGCCTCATTATATGCTACTGATCTCCATTGTTCCATTAAATTCATAATTGTAATACCATCCTTACATAATAATTATATATTTAATCATACGATTTATCCGCTCAATAGATAAACTGCCCAGCCTACAAGCAGTCAGGCAGTTCACCTATTGACCGAATGATTAATCATAGTATATAACATCTTCACTTCAAAAACAACAAAAAAATATCAATCTCAGATGTATAACGGAGGCGGATCCCGGGCAGACTACTACTATCATCGGACCCCCTCCTTTGATCCTACGGAAGATACGATAATACTTAATCCTCCCCTTTTGAAAAGAGGCACCCTCCGGTGCCTCTTTTTTACAATGGAACTTTTCCTTCTTTGATCAGTTCAATAAATGCATCCGCCACCTTCGGATCGAACTGGGTTCCCTTATTTTTCTCCAGTTCTCCCATAGCATATTCCACACTAAGTGCTTCCTTGTAAGCTCTCTTGGAGATCATGGCATCAAAGCTGTCACACACCGCCAGAATTCTTCCCAGGAAAGGAATCCCTTCTCCCTTCAGGCCCCTGGGATATCCCTTGCCGTCATATCTCTCGTGGTGTGACACAACCGCCGGGATCACATAGTTCATATTCGGAAGATAGTGGATCATCTCGATGGACTTTTGCACATGGCTCTTCATGATCTCATATTCTTCATTCGTAAGCTTTCCCGCCTTTTTCAGGATGCTCTCAGGAATCCCAATCTTACCGATATCATGTAATAATCCAGCCACCTTTACCGTATGGATATCATCCCCCGGCAGTCCCAGCTTCTGTGCCAGCAGCACTGCATACTGAGATACATTCGTGGAATGCTGGAAGGTAAAGGAATCCTTCGCATCGATGGCAGCCACCAGTGCATACACCGTAGGTGCCACCTGTTCATATCCGGTCTCTTTATTCCTGCGCTCCGCGTCAATATTTCCTTCATATACCTGGATCCGGTTCTTGCCGTTTTGCTTTGCATAAAAAGCTGCCTGCTTAGCCTTTTGAAAAAGATCCGGTGCATCCGACGCCAGTCCGGGATACCATGCCACACCGACACTGAAGGTAATCGGCTGCATGACCTGTGGTTTGTCCACGCCATTCTCCTGTACTGCACAGGTCAGCATTTCCGCCAGTGCCACCAGTGTCTTACTGCCAGTCTCCGGCACAGAGATCAGGAATTCATTGGAGCCTACGCGGAATACTTTGCCGTGCTCCGCATTTTCCTGCAATTTCTTCGCACACCATTTTAAGATCTGGTCTCCGGTCTGCTCTCCGTACAGATCATTATACAATTTAAAATTGTCCATATCCATATACAGGAAGCCTCTCGCATCTCCGAGAGCGTCCTCCTTTTGCAGACATCTGTTGCAATAGGTGCGGTTGTACAGGCCTGTCAGTTCATCGTGAATAGATACCTGATATACTCTTTCATAGGCATCAATATTTTTCAGGCTTCCGGATGCAATGTTCGCCAATTGTCTTATGCAGTCCACTTCCTGATAATTGAGCTTATTTGCCCGCATCCGCTCCATATAGATAAACCCGCAGATCTGATTATCATATCTTAAGGTTGCGATCACTGTCCGCTCCGGGATATTATCCTGTTTCACCAGGTCACAGATCCCGGCTGCTTCTTCCTTACTTAATGGAATATGTCCGCTCTGTACCGCTTCGTGATACCCTTCTCCATTCGAATTCTTCTCGAAGATCCTGGCTTCACATCCGGGGATCGCATCGCCCAGAATATCATGCAGTGTAGCAAACAGCTCTCTGCGGCTCAGAATGGATGCCGCCCTGTCCTGAAATTGTCGGATTCCCTCCAACATATGCTTCTGCTTCTGATATAGAATATTCTCCAGCTGCTTCCTGGCGAAAAGGATCACAAGTACGGTCCATCCCGACTGCAGGGTAATGCATAAGATCAGCCTCTGCACTGCTGTCTGTCCAAGGCTGCCTGTCACGATTTCCAGATTATAAGACAGGATCACCACCGGAATTGCCGCCACGATCACTGCCAGAAAATACACCGCACCTACCGTTGCCCGATACGAAAAATCAAACAGATACTGCTTGTACATGATATATACCATGCATATTGCCATCCCCACACTGCCCAGCATATCGAAAGGGAATACACTTTCGGGCAGCATGCAGAGCATATTTCCTCCCAGAATAAACACCGTTCCAAGCAGCAGGGGAAACAGCTTTTTACGCAGCTCCTTATTGTCTCCTATCTTACAATGTGCAAGATAAGTGGCATAGATCATTACTGCGATCTCCATGGCTGTGAGAACACCGGTTCCGACAGTTGCATGATACACATAAACACAGGTGCCATCCGCGCGGTCCACAAGCTCCGGTGCCGGCAGGATAGTACCACTCCTTGCATTTCCCAGCACCAGTGCCAGCGTCAGCACACCATAAATGTAGATCAGGGCATCATGCTCCGTAATCTCCAAAAATCCAAACAGAAACACATACATGAACATCGGGATCATCAAAAGACCAAGCAGGGCGAAATTATGCCAGAAAGTAATTCCGGGAAATATCCCAAGTCTCATAAGGCTCACACTGCCCGTCCAGATCAGGCAGGCGGTCAGCACCAGCCGAAGACCGCGGATTGTCCGGTTTCTCATGGTATTGAAAAAACAGAACAGCAGAAAAAGGGAGCAGCAAAAAGCTCCCAACGGAATAGCAATATAGAGGTTTCTATTCCATATCGTATCCAGAAAACTCTCCATACTTAATTTTACTCCCTCATGCTTTATTTCCCTTGTGCTGGAACGTTATCCCCATTCGTCCCATATCCTCTATATAGCTAAGAGTTTACCACATTTTTCTTTTAAAGACAACTGCACATCCAGGATTCTCTGATTCTCCGATCCCCGGAAGGCCAGCCGCAGATTCTTCCTCTCCTCGATAAATTCTCCATCCACAATCACATCCAAAAGCGGCAGAAGTTCTGTGATCACCGGATCCCCTTCTTCCATCCAACGAAGCAGATCCCTGTCAAAATGATATCCCGTATAGCACCAGATGGTCTTCTGCGGATATCGCTCTCTTACTTTCTTCACCAGAGAAAGTACGGTTCCTCTGTTCTCAGGCTCCATGGGTTCCCCTCCCAGTAAGCTCAAGCCCCGGATATAGTCCGGGGCCAGTGCCAGCAGAATTTCTTTCTCTGTTTCCTCTGTGTATGCCTGTCCGTAATGAAAATCCCAGGCTTCGCTGTTAAAGCATCCCTTGCAATGATGGGTACAGCCGCTGACGAACAATGATACCCGGACTCCGGGGCCGTTTGCCACATCTGTTTTCTTGATCGTTGCATAATTCATAGGACATTTCCTTCCCTTTTACTATCTGCACATTACAGATGAAGAACTCTTGCCTTGATCTCCTTGGTCTTGCCGGCATTCCAGAAGTTCTCTCCCAGATAGCCGCAGGTTCTTCTGGTGACATTCATCTTCGCATGATCCTTGTTATGACACTGGGGACATTCCCACTCCATGTTATCATTGATCATGATCTCACCATCATAGCCACATACCTGGCAATAATCGGATTTGGTATTGAACTCTCCGTACTGGATATTGTCATAGATGAAGCGGATCACTTCCTCGATGGCTTCCACATTATTGGTCAGGTTCGGCACTTCCACATAAGAGATAGCTCCGCCCAAAGACTTATTCTGGAACTCACTCTCGATCTTAAATTTTGTAAATGCGTCGATTTTCTCCCGTACATCCACATGATAAGAATTTGTATAGTATCCTTTATCGGTGACATTGGAGATATCACCGTATTTTTCACGGTCGATCCTTGCAAAACGGTAGCAAAGTGTCTCTGCCGGAGTTCCGTAGAGGCTGAAAGCAATGCCGGTCTCCTCTTTCCATTTTGCGCAGCGATCCTTCATATAATCCATAATGCGCAGGGCGAATTCCTTGCCGGGCTCCACGGTCTGGCTGCATCCCTTCATCAGATAGGTCGTCTCATACAATCCGATATATCCCAGAGACATGGTAGAATAACCGTTATGCAGGTATTTATCGATGGTCTCACCCTTCTTCAGGCGGGCAATGGCGCCGTACTGCCAGTGGATGGGGCTCACATCGGATACCACACCCTCCAGTGCCTTATGACGACACATCAGTGCTTCATAGCACAGCTCCAGACGCTCGTCCAACAGTTTCCAGAACTTCTCCTCGTTTCCTTTTGCCAGGATACCGATCTGGGGCAGGTTGATGCTGACAACGCCCTGATTAAAACGACCTTCCCACTTGTACTCTCCGTTTTCATCCTTCCATGGAGACAGGAAAGAACGGCAGCCCATGCAGGAAAATACATTGCCCTCGTAGTTCTCACGCATCTTCTTGGCAGAGATATAGTCAGGGTACATTCTCTTAGCGGAGCACTGTGCGGCCAGCTTGGTCACATAGTCGTATTTTCCGCCCTTTAAGCAGTTATTTTCATCCAGCACATAGACTAACTTCGGGAATGCGGGAGTCACATAGACACCCTTCTCATTCTTGGTTCCCTCGATGCGCTGACGCAGGATCTCCATAATGATCTGTACGGTCTCTTCCACATATTCATCGTTCTCATCAATATGCAAAAACAGTGTCACGAAAGGAGACTGTCCGTTGGTGGTCATCAGGGTATTGATCTGATACTGGATGGTCTGTACGCCGGATTTTAACTCATCATGCAGACGCATCTGAACGATCTTGTCCTTGGCTGACTGATCCAGGGTATCTCCGAACTCGTCCTCCAGCTGTTTTGCAAATTTTTCCCTGCTCTTACGCAGATATTTTCCCAGATGCTTGATATTGACGCTCTGTCCGCCGTACTGGTTGCTGGCTACGGCTGCGATGATCTGGGTGGTCACAGTACATGCCACCTGAAAGCTCTTGGGGGATTCGATCATTTTACCGTTGATGGAAGTACCGTTGTCCAACATGTCCTTGATATTGATCAGACAGCAGTTGAAGATCGGCTGGATAAAATAATCCGCATCATGGAAATGCAACACACCGTTATCATGTGCCATAGCAATATGCTCCGGCAGAAGCAGACGTCTGGTAACATCGCGGGACACTTCGCCTGCAATATAGTCTCTCTGTGTGGATGCCAGGCGGGTATTTTTATTGGAATTTTCCTCCGCCAGTTCCTTATTCTCATTCCGGATCAGTTTTAAAATAGATTCATCCGTGGTGTTGGATTTGCGGAGCAGACTTCTCTGGTAACGGTATACAATATACTTCTTCGCCAGGGTATATTTGTTGTGCTCTACCAGATGTTCCTCGATCATATCCTGAATATGCTCCACGGTCTGGGTCTGTTTACCCTCTTGCTGCACATCCTCCAGGATCTCTTCAATCAATCCCTCGCTGGCACGATACCGCTCCTCCACCTCGTTGTTCGCCTTATGGATCGCTTCCCGGATCTTGTCCTCTTCATAAGGCACTACTCTGCCGTCTCTCTTCTGAATCTTCATCGCTGTTCCCTCACTTTATATCATTCCCATCAAGATGCGAATTCCTGCATAAGCCGAAAGAAAAGCCGCATCGGAAGCAAGTTCCCGACACGACTCTCTACGCAAATCATAGTATATTACTAGATTTTGTGCTTTAAAATTCATTTCGCATCTACATCTTGTATATTTATTATAGTGAGGAAACCTAGAAAAAGCAAGTACCTTTTTTAAAACATTCCTCTTCCACCATATCCTCCGAAGCACAGACCGCCACCACCGCAGCACAGATTGCAGAACAGGTTCGCCAGACAGATTTTTAGGCACAGGTCATTCCCACTCGCATTGGGATAGCCATAGGCTGCCTGTCTGCTCTCATACCATTGTCCGCCACTCTGAAGTCTCTGCCGAAGCATCTGGTATTCCATATTCTGCGGTTCCAGTGACACTGCTTTTCCTGCATGCTCCAAAGCTGCCACATTGTTGCCCAGTCCCATATGCGCCATCGCACTGTAATAATACCATCTGGCAGTCTTTTCATGCTCTCCCATGCCGTCCAGGGTATTTCTGGCCTCTCTGTAATAACCGTTTCTGAGGTAATTACCGGCTGCCCGCAGTCTGGGCTCTTGCTCATATCCGGAAGTCTGCTGTTGCCAGCCTGCCTGCTGCCAGAAGTCTCCAAAGTCCTGGCCGAAGCCGCCATAACTCTGTCCTTCTGTCCGTTCCTTCATGATCTGCTGATACGCTGCCTGTATCTCCTTGAACTTTTCTTCTGCCTGATCCTTGTTGGGATTATTGATATTGGCATCGGGATGATATTTTCTGCTCAGGGTCTTATATGCTTTTTTGATTTCTTCCTCGGAAGCATCTCTGCTCACCCCCAGGACACTATACGGATCATAATTCATTTTCCGTTACCTCTTTTGCATTGTCTTTTTCCCTTTTTTTCCGCACGATCTCATAGCGGCACCATACACCGGAATACAGAATATTCCGCAGAATATCCACATTTTGTAATATAGGAAGCTGTTCGAATTCCTTACAGCACTCTGACATCATCATAGTCAGGATCTGTCTGCATTCCTCCTCGAAGCCGGGCTCCGCATAACGTTTCTTTAGCGGATTGTAGGTTCCTTTTTTGATATCCTGTTCAACGTCCTCGTAGGCATCCAGCAGGTAGATAAATTTTCCGAGGAAAAATCCCAGTCTCGCCAGATTATCCTTCCACTCATCCTCGCGGCAGGATACGATCTGCGCCATAACTTTTCCAAACAGTCCTGCCATGGTATCGATGTCCGCATTTCCCTGCTTTTCCGTATCTGCAAAATCCTGCATTGCCAGTGCGATGTTTTTCACTTTTTCTCCATACAACAAAGGCTTTTTATGGAGTTTTCTCTCCAGAAGATGACCGTACACCAATCCTCGCAGGCTGTTTTCGTCCTCCCAGTCATCCTCCGCCTTATAGCAGGCAAAAAGCACCGTCATATCCGCCACATAATCCGTGAACAGATTTCTTCTCGTGGCATGCTTTTCCAGAGGATGTGCCACGCATCTGCACTGATCCTCCTGCTCCTTTGGTTCATATAAGCCGGTGAGCAACATCAGGATAAAGGTCATATCGTAATTCAGGGAAAGCTGCCCCAGCACACCGTAGCGCTCCTTCAGGCTCTGGCATAATCCACAGTAATAGGATCGATACACATCATACTCCTTGAATTTCATCTCCGACTGATTGACCACAACATATCCGAACATCTGACTCACCATCCTTTCTTATTTCCCGGTTTTGCTTATTTTCCATTTGTAATCCTGCCTGTCCTGTCAGGTCTTGCGGATAAATTCCTCTCCGCACTTTCTGCAGTGGATTGCAATCTTCCCTTTGTGTCTGGGCCCCCGGAGCTTCTGTCCGCATTTGGGACATTTAAAGATCTTATAATCCCTGCGTCCGGCAAATAACTGCTTCCGGCGCTGCCACCAGCTGCGCACCTTCATTTCTTTTTTGAGATACCATTGGTTCTCCGCGCTTCTCTTGCTCATATTTCTGGAAAACATCCGGTAATAGACATAGACCAGCAGGGCAAGAGCCAACACATAAAATATTCTCAGACCAAAAAAAGAGAGCGCCAGGCAGACCAAAGTCACAATCAGCAGAAACTGATTGAAGCGGTCATTGCCATAACGCCCCCACATGAAACGCTGTAACTTCTCTTTCATGAAGTACCACCTCTCGTCCACCACCATGTAGGGACACATTATCCAAATCTTTCAGAGCCTCGTTTGCGAAGCCGGCTCTGAATATTACCTACATTATGGTCTGCCGAAAGGCAAAAAGCAATTAACTAAATATAAACTTTTGTAAAAGAACTATTATTTATTGTTCTGATCCTTCTGCCACAGCTCCTGTGCCCGCACGTCCCATTTTTTTGCATACATTCTACCGGATCCCGCATCCGGGATGCCCGTACGATCAACCAGATCGCGAGGTAAAAACATCCAGGGAAAGTCCTACCGATACGATCAGTATTTCATACCACGCCATCCATACATCTCCTTTCTGCGATTATGATATGCTATTTCCGGACAGATGGTAAGATACAACAAATATCGTTTTAGGTTGAGAAACGGTAATTTTTTGTTTATAATATCTCTATCTTGGTTCTTTTTACGGGAAAAGGAGTCATGTGATGAAGACAAAGGAATTATTGGCAGACAGCTTTCGGACACTTGTGCTTACCGTGCCTTTTCAGAAGATATCCATTAAAATGATCACGGATGGTGCTCATGTGATCCGCCCGACTTTCTATAATTATTTTCAGGATAAATACGAAGTGATCGAGTTCTTGTTTGACCGGGATATCGGCAGCAAGGTCGAAGTCATGATTGAAAATGACATGGAGCAGGAAGCCATTAAGCTGATGTTTATCTGCTTTGAGAAAAATAAGGAATATTACCGCAGGCTTTTTGAGATCACAGGTCAGAACAGCTTCGGAGAATTTTTTGCCCATTACTGCGAAGAGACTTTTTTCTGTATTCTATCCAGACATCCCATGAAGGAAATGCCCTGTGATCTGATCACTCCGCAGTCGCTTGCGCATTATAATGCCCTATTATTGATCGAGATCCTGAAGCTTTGGCTCTCTTCTACCAAAGACGTGCCTGCGGAGAAAATTTTTGAAGCTTATCAGTACATAATGCGGACGCCGATCCTGGACATGATCCAGTATCCGGAGATATAAAATATAAAAAGACAGGTTCCGCCGAACCTGTCTTTTTATATGACATCATTATAATGATGTCGGGGCAAAAGCCCCTGACTTTGATACCTACGGATTGCTTCGTGCTACGCACTCCCACACTCCTACCCAATATTCGCATATCGTGGGATTATCATCCCACTTTTATGCTCATATCGGGGCGGGTCCTAAGGTCTTTCACCCACATATGAGCAAGCTCATGTGGGCTTAGACCTTTTGACCCTGGTATCATTATAGTCTTGTAATTACAAAGATATCATAAATTGCCTTGATCGCGGTCTCGAAATCATCATTTGCCACACCGATGATGATGTTCAGCTCAGAGGATCCCTGGTCGATCATCTTGACATTGATATTTTTGTGTGCCAGTGCGGAGAAGATTCTGCCTGCTGTACCGCGGGTGGACTTCATGCCACGACCTACCACGGCGATCAGCGCCAGATCGGACTCGATATCGATGGTATCGGGATTTGCCAGTCTGTGGATGCCTGCCACTACTTTCTGCTCCTTGTGCATGAATTCGTCCTGATGTACGAATACGGTCATGGTATCAATACCGGAGGGAACATGTTCGAAGGAGATTCCGTTCTCCTCAAACGCCTGCAGTACCTTTCTGCCGAAACCGATCTCGGAGTTCATCATATCTTTTTCAATATTCACAGCGCAGAAGCCTTTTTTACCGGCGATACCGGTGATGACATATTTGGACTTCTGGCAGGTGCTTCCCACGATCCAGGTGCCGTTGTCTTCCGGTGCATTGGTATTGCGGATATTGATGGGAATACCCTCCTGGCGTACCGGGAAGATGGCATCCTCATGCAGTACGGTAGCTCCCATATATGCCAGCTCGCGAAGTTCGCGGTAAGTGATGGTCTCAATAGCCTCGGGATGATCGATGATTCTGGGATCTGCGATCAGAAAACCGGACACATCCGTCCAATTCTCATAGACATCTGCTTTGGCAGCCTTGGCCACAATAGAACCGGTAATATCGGATCCGCCTCTGGAGAAGGTCTTTACCGTTCCGTCAGGCATAGAACCGTAGAATCCGGGAACTACCGCTTCCTTGCTCTCTGCCAGTCTGGCACGAAGTACTTCGTTGGTCTTTGCTGCGTCAAACTCACCGTTTTCATCGAAGAAAATTACGGTTGCCGCATCAATGAAATCATAGCCTAAGTAATTTGCCATGATGATACCGTTCAGATATTCGCCACGGGAAGCTGCATAATTGCTTCCGGATTTTGCCTTGAAATTTTTCTCAATGGTCCCAAACTCTTCACTAAGGTCCAGATCCAGCTGTAAACCATCTATAATCTCCTGGTAACGCGCCTTAATGGCATCCAGCTCTGCTTTGAAGCTCTTGCCCTGATCTGCCAGATCATAGCAGGCATACAGCATATCTGTTACCTTGGTATCCTTGGAAAATCTTTTTCCCGGTGCGGAAGGTACCACATATTTCCTCTCCTTATCCGCACGGATGATATTTCCTACCTTTTTGAACTGCTCTGCACTTGCCAGAGAGCTTCCACCGAATTTCACTACTTTTGACATAACATTTTCTCCTCAAATATATATATTTAGTACTCTTTATAATATTCTTTTTTTACACCAGGCGGATCCTGCCAAGCATCTGCTCACCCAGTGCTTCGTATTTTGCCAGGAACTCGCTCTCCTTCATGGGCTGTGTGAAGTATCCGAAGTCTTCCTTACGGTCTTCTAAATGCAGCTCTTTACCTCCGGGGAAAGCAGCCTCTACATTAGCTTCCGCTCCGGCCTTTGCTCTGATAAAAAAGCATCTTACAGACTCACCTGTATCTACCAGCTTTACTTCCTCTTTGTCCCAGAAGCACATGATCACCTTGCCCTGATGTCTTGCACAGTCGATGACATCCGATACCACTGCACTGGCGGTGGGAAGCTTGCCTGCGCCCCGTCCGTAATACATGGAATCTCCCAGCATATTGCCGGTGACAAATACAGCATTGAACACCCCGTATACCATGGCCAGGGGATGGTCCTTGGGAAGCATGAACGGTGCCACCATAACTTCCGCTGTGTCATCGTCAATCGCACGGCTTCTGCCCAACAGCTTGATGGTATGCTCCGTAGCATTGGCATATTCGAAATCCGCTGCGGTAATCTTCGTAATACCCTCGGTAGGGATTTTCTCGGAGTCCACATTTTTACCAAACATCAGAGAAGACAGAATTGCGATTTTACGGCAGGCATCATGACCTTCTACATCTGCTTCCGGATTGCGCTCCGCATAGCCCTTGTCCTGTGCTTCCTTTAAGACAGTATCGAAATCCGCGCCTTCTTTTTCCATTTTGCTTAAGATATAGTTCGTGGTACCGTTCAAGATACCGTTGACAGCCTCAATCTTCTCCGCGGTCAGGGAGTAGTTGAGTGGACGGATAATGGGAATACCGCCGCCCACACTTGCCTCGAATAAGTAGTTGCAGTTGTGCTCTCTGGCGATCTGCAACAGTTCGGGACCATGCTTTGCTACCAGCTCCTTGTTGGAGGTGCAGACACTCTTGCCCAGTTCCAGTGCCTGCTTCGTGAACTGGTAAGCAGCTCCGACACCGCCCATGGTCTCACAGATGATAGTTACGCTGTCATCCTGTAAGATCGTATTGAAATCATGAATGACCTTATTCTCATAAGGATCTCCGGGAAAGTCTCTCAGATCCAGGATGTATTTCACTTCCAGTTCCTGTGCGGACTTTTTATTTACCATGTCCTTATTTTTCTCGATAACTTCTACCACACCGCTGCCGACGGTGCCGTAGCCCAATACCGCAACATTGATCATAATATTCTCCTCGCTTTTATCTTTTTGGTTCCAGCATTATTCCTTTGCCAGTATTTTCACATGATGTACACTGGGCTGCCCCTCCAGCTGTTCAATCATCCGGGAAATATCTCCCGTAGTCTGCAGTACCTGTATACTCAGTGTCAGAGATGCGATTCCGTTGATCGGAATACTCTGATGGATCGTCAGGATATTCGCCCGGTACTCTGCGATGATCTTCAGCACATCCGACAAGATTCCCGGTTCGTCATCCATCTGGAAAGTCAGTGTGATGGTCGTTCCCTGAGAATTGTCATGAAACGGAAAGATATCATCCTTGTACTTATAAAAAGAACTGCGGCTGATGCCAACTGCATCAACCGCTTCCTGTATGGTCAGAACCTTCTCTGACTCAAGAAGCCGCTTTGCTTCCACTACCTTTAACAGCACCTCGGGGATTGCCTTCTGCTTCACCACGAAATACTTGGTCGTTTCTCCCATATGTTATCCTTTCCGCAATTCGTATCCGTAGTACGGACACTTGTTTTTCACTGAGGGATATTCTAGCACAGTAAAGTATGAAAGGCAACCCCCATTTTTATCTTTTTCAGGCATTTTTATTGCATTTCGGAGCATTTCAGAGTATCAAAAAAGAGCCTTTCGGCTCTTTTTTTGATGCTCTGATCTTTAGATCAAAGGATACTTGTCGGTTAATTTCTGAATGATGGCTCTGGCTGCGGGAACCTGCTCTTCGCCGCCCTTGATGACCAGAGCAATGGCTTCTGCCACCTGATCCATGTCCCCGGTGTTCAGACCTCTGGAGGTTACAGCAGGGGTTCCTAAACGGATACCGCTGGTCACGAACGGAGACTGGGGATCGTTGGGGATGGTGTTCTTGTTGGCAGTGATGTGCGCTGCATCCAGCAGCTTCTCCACAGCCTTACCGGTCAGTCCGTAAGGGGTCAGATCCACCAGCATCAGGTGGTTGTCGGTGCCGCCGGATACGATCTTGATATCACGGCTCATCAGACCCTTGCACAGTGCCTGGGCATTGTCCACGATATTCTTCTGATATACTTTAAAGTCGTCGCTTAATGCTTCCTCGAAGCAGACTGCCTTGGCAGCGATGACATGCATCAGAGGGCCGCCCTGGATGCCGGGGAAGATGGCTTTGTTGAAGTTGAACTTCTCATTGGCTTCCTTATTGCACAGGATCATACCGCCTCTGGGTCCACGCAGGGTCTTATGTGTGGTAGTGGTCACTACATCCGCATAAGGGATGGGACTTGGATGAAGGCCTGCTGCCACCAGTCCTGCGATATGTGCCATATCCACCATCAGTACGGCGCCCACTTCGTCCGCCACTTCACGGAACTTCTTGAAATCAATGGTTCTGGCATACGCAGAAGCACCGGCAATGATCATCTTAGGCTTGCATTCCAGTGCCAGTTCTCTCATTCTGTCATAATCTAAGAATCCGTTGTCATCCACGCCATAAGGTACTACATGGAAATATTTACCGGACATATTCACAGGTGAACCATGGGTCAGATGTCCGCCGTGATCCAGATTCATACCCATGATAGTATCACCGGGCTTCAGTACAGCAAACTGCACTGCCATATTCGCCTGTGCTCCGGAATGAGGCTGTACATTGGCATAATCACAGCCAAACAGTTTCTTGGCACGCTCGATTGCCAGATTCTCGATAACATCCACGCATTCACAGCCACCATAATATCTCTTGCCGGGATAACCTTCCGCGTATTTATTGGTCAGGGGACTGCCCATAGCCGCCATGACTGCCTTACTCACCCAGTTCTCGGAAGCGATCAGCTCGATATGACTGTTCTGACGATTCTCCTCGTCAATAATGGCCTGTGCCACCTCGGGATCTACTTTTTTTACTTCATCCAATGAATACATGCCTCATTCCTCCTTATGTTACGTTAATTCGCTAAACTTATGGTTTAGTATAGCATAGAACTATTCAGTTGCAAAGATGGAAAATGAACAATGTTGGCAGAAGCCCCTGAGTGTGTTAAAATAAACTTTAGTTATATCCTTACGAAAGATGAGGTATCCTCATGTATCATATTATTATCAATCCCGCCTCCCGCTCCGGCAGAGGGGCGAAGATCTGGTCTGAGCAGATTGAACCTGCTCTGAAAGAAAGCAATGCCGTATATCAGACCTATTTTTCAAAAAAAGCCGGAGAAGTAAAGCATCTGGCTGCACAGATCACCGCAGAGCATCCTGACGATCCTGATTTAAAACTCATTATCTTAGGTGGCGATGGCACGGTGAACGAAGCCCTGCAGGGCTTCGCTGATCCTTCTAAGGTGATCCTGGGTTACATTCCCACCGGCTCCAGCAACGATCTGGCCAGGGATCTTCATATTCCCAAAGAGCCGAAAGCAGCCCTTGATCTGATCCTTCGGGATGCTGCTCCCAGAGTCATAGACTTAGGGAGACTTACTTATCTCGATGCGGACCAACCGGAAGAATCCAGGCTGTTTGCTGTCAGCTGTGGAATCGGCTTTGACGCAGCCGTCTGTGCAGAAGCCATGCATTCCCCCATCAAGGATACCATGAACCGGATCGGTCTTGGCAAGCTGACGTATTTAGGAATCGCCTTAAAGCAGCTGATCACCGCTCGCAAGGTCTCCTGTACCCTGACGTTGGAAGACACCGTGCATAACAGACAGGAAACCTTTGCGCTTCCCCGCTTTTTGTTCGTTACCTGTATGAGTCACCGCTACGAGGGCGGCGGTTTCATGTTCTGTCCCTCCGCCAACGATCATGACGGTGTGCTGGATCTGTGCTCGGTAGGTAACATTTCCAAAGGACTGGTGCTGCTTGCCCTGCCCACAGCCTTTTTCGGTAAACACTATTTTGTTAAGGGGATCAATGCGCATACCGCCACCCGGATGTCCATTACCACTTCCTCTCCGTTGTGGGTACATACCGACGGAGAAGTGACCAGAAAAAGCTGTGGTTTTCGGGTAGAATGCCTCCCCGGTGCCATCCGTATGGTCACTCCCGAAGTGAAATAAACATACCCTAAAGATTTTCTTAAGAATGCTTAAGTATTCCAAAAAAACCTTGATTTTTTTCTTCCGGTGATTATACTAAAATTGATTTTGAAGCATAGGTTTGGTAGAGAAATGAGGTTTTTATGGAAAAGCTTAAGATCTTCTATTTAAAATATAAACATGCCGTTCCACTTATTATATATGCCATTATCTATATGACATGGTTCGCCTGGCTGGAGAAGAACACCACCGGGCATTACCGGATCATACATATGGCTGCCGATGACTACATCCCTTTCTGTGAGGTGTTCGTCATTCCTTACTTTTTATGGTTTGCCTATGTATCGGCAGTGGTCATCTACTTTTTCTTCAAAAATAAAGAGGATTACTACCGCACCTGTATTTTCCTCTTTACAGGCATGACGATCTTCCTGATCGTATCCACGCTGTGGCCCAACGGACAGCACCTTCGTCCCGCAGTAATGCCCAGAGACAATATCTTCACCCGCATGGTAGCCGCTCTGTACCGGACAGACACACCTACCAACCTGTGGCCCAGCATTCATGTATATAATTCTCTGGGTGCACATTTTGCGATCATCCGCAGCAAGTGCTTCGAGAAGAAAAAGGGCATCCGCATCGGATCCCTGATTTTGGCTTCTTCGATCATCCTGGCGACCATGTTCATCAAACAACACTCTGTCTTCGATGTACTCACCGCTTTCGTTATGGCAGCGATAATGTATACCCTGGTATATCGTTACGACCTGCTGATCGCAGTCAGAGAGTTCCGCAACAAGAGAAAAGCAAAACCGCAGATCGATTAATACATTCAATTTCTTGAGATAAAAAATGCAACGGTGATATTCACCGTTGCATTTTTTATGAGTCACACCAGGTATGCTCACCACGTGGTCTGAATGATCACAGTACTTCTTCACTTTTTTGTAATGCAGAAGCAATGACTGCATCCATATCATAATAGCGGTATTCCGCCAGTCTTCCTCCGAAGATCACATTCTGCTCGGCATCTGCCAGCTTCTTATACTCAGCATACAACGCGCCGTTCTTCTCATCGTTGACCGGATAGTAAGGCTCATCTCCCGGTTTCCACTCGGAGCTGTATTCTCTGCTGATGACTGTCTTCGGTAACTCCTGTCCCTGTTCGTCCTTGCCGAACTCAAACCATTTATGTTCAATGATCCGGGTCCAGGGAGTTTCACGGTCCGTATAATTCACTGCCGCATTGCCCTGGAAGTTCGGAATATCCAGCACCTCTGTCTCGAATCTTACGGAACGATATTCCAATGCTCCCAGCGAATATCCGAAATACGCATCGATGGGACCGGTATAGACGACTGTTTCCGCCAGTCTGTCCAGTTCCTCCTTCTGCTCCAGATAATCTGTATTCAGTCGTACTTCCATACCTTCTAACAAATGCTCCACCAGCTTCGTGTAACCGCCGATGGGAATGCCCTGATACAGGGCGTTGAAGTAATTATTATCAAAAGTCAGTCGAACCGGCAGACGCTTGATGATGAATGCCGGAAGCTCCTTACAGTCACGTCCCCACTGTTTCTCTGTATAGCCCTTGATCAGCTTTTCAAAAATATCTCTTCCAACCAGAGAAATGGCCTGCTCTTCTAAGTTCTTCGGCTCCGTGATACATGCTTCTTTTTTCTGCTCTTCGATCTTCGCCGCTGCTTCCGTAGGTGTCACCACACCCCACATTTTATTAAACGTATACATGTTAAAGGGCAGGGAATACAGTTCTCCACGATAGTTTGCCACCGGGGAATTGGTGAACCGGTTGAACTCCGCAAATCTCATAATATACTTCCATACCTTCGTATCATTGGTATGAAAAATATGGGCACCGTATTTGTGGACATGGATCCCTTCCACTTTTTCCGTATAAATATTACCCGCCACATTGGGGCGCTTATCGATCACAAGAACCTTTTTCCCTCTGTCAGCCGCTTCTCTTGCGAACACGGCTCCGTACAGGCCGGAACCGACGACCAGATAATCGTATTTCATAGTTTCTATATGTTTCCTTTCTCACAGACACATTCAGACACATTTCTGTACTAATATTTATTATCCCCGTCATGCGTTACTGCTGCGTAGCAGTCTTCTGTCCGAAGACACGCTTCAGTACAAGCAGTGTCCCCAGTGTCAGCAGAATACCGATCACCAGACAGATCACCACATTCTGTACAAATCCGGCAATGATATAGGTCACAAAAGAGATTGCTGCCACAGTCAGTACGTAAGGTACCTGGGTGGATACATGGTTGATATGATTACACTGTGCTCCCGCGGAAGCCATGATCGTGGTATCGGAGATAGGAGAACAATGGTCACCCATAACAGCACCTGCCAGACATGCAGACACACCGATGATGATCAGATGCTCGGCTCCGGGTACGATGGCTCCGGTAGCAGGATCGGTAAATACGCCGGTTACGATAGGGATCAGAATACCGAAGGTTCCCCAGCTGGTACCGGAAGCAAAAGCTAAGAAGCACGCTACCAGGAAGATGATCGCGGGAAGCATATTGGTCAGCCCCGAAGAGGCTCCCTGCATCAGACCTGCCACATAAACATCCGCACCTAACAGTCCGGTCATGGTCTTCAGGGTAACTGCAAAGGTCAAAATCAGCATGGCCGGTACCATAGCGATAAAGCCCTGGGTCAGACAATTCATGGCCTCCTTAAAGGATACCAGTCTTCTGCACATATAATATACAATGGCAAACAGCAGCGCGATCAGCGATCCCCAGGGAAGTCCCACAGAAGCATCTGTAGCACTGAAGGCATCGATGAAATCCACACCTTCGAAAAATCCGCCGACATAGATCATACCAACGACACAACAGATGATCAGTACGATCACAGGGATCAACAGATCATATACTTTTCCTCTTTCAGAACCCTTGGGTGCGTTATCCGCATTTGTCACGCGTTCACCCTCAGTGAACAGGTCGCCCTTTTCTCTGGCATTACGCTCATGCTTAGCCATAGGACCGTAATCGAATCCCATCAGTGCCATTCCGACGACAAATACAATGGTTAACAGCGAATAATAGTTATAGGGAATCGCTCTTACGAACAGTTCGATTCCGGAATACACACCCTCATCCACCATACCGGACACTGCTGCTGCCCAGGAAGAGATCGGTGCGATCATACAGATGGGTGCTGCCGTGGCATCAATGATATATGCAAGCTTTGCGCGGGAAATCTTGTGTCCGTCTGTAACCGGCATCATAACAGAGCCTACGGTCAGACAGTTAAAATAGTCATCCACGAAGATCAGAACCCCTAATAAAAAGGTGGCAAGCAGTGCTCCCGCTCTGGTCTTTACATGCTTTTTCGCCCATTCACCGAAGGCTGCAGAGCCTCCTGCCTTGTTCATCAGTGCCACCATGGTTCCAAGCAGGATCAGGAACATGAAGATACCGATATTCCATGCATCCGCAACGGAATTGATGAATCCGTCGTTGATCACTGTGTCCAGCGTCGCAATGGGAGAAAATCCGGTATAGATCAGAGCTCCCGTAACGATACCGATAAACAGTGATGAATATACTTCCTTTGTGATCAGTGCCAGTACAATTGCTACCACCGGGGGTAGTAATGCCCAAATTGTTCCGTACATAATTTTGCCCTCTCTCGTAGTTTTTTTCGCAGTTTTTCACTACATATTTAAATTTATGTCAAACGTTTCAGTGTGTCAATATAATTTTCCAAATTAACGCTTTAGCACAGCAATTTATTTGTTTTAACTCTTTTTCGCTTTAAATCGCTAAATTTTCTTGCATCCGGACGCAATCTGGGCTATAATGGGCAATGACATTTATCAGAAAGGACGTGCCCCTCGCACGATGGAATACTATGAGCTTTGAATTTATCAAAAAACTCCCCACTCCTGCGGAGATCCGCAAGGAACTGCCTCTTCCGGCAGAATTAGCCAAGATCAAAGAAGAAAGAGACGCTGGGATCCGTGATGTTCTCACCGGCAAAAGCAATAAATTCCTTGTGATCATCGGACCCTGCTCCGCTGATAACGAGGATTCCGTATGTGACTACGTCAATCGTCTGGCAAGAGTCAATGAGCAGGTCAAGGACAAGCTGATCCTGATCCCCAGGATCTATACGAATAAGCCCCGTACTACCGGCGAAGGCTACAAGGGCATCACCAGCCAGCCCGATCCCGAGAAAAAGCCGGATTTCCTGGCAGGTCTTATGGCAATGCGTAAGATGCACATCCGTGCGATCCAGGAGTCAGGACTTACCGCTGCCGATGAAATGTTATACCCTGAGAACTGGGGTTATGTATCCGATATCCTCTCCTACGTGGCCATCGGTGCCCGTTCCGTAGAGGACCAGCAGCATCGTCTGACCGTCAGCGGCTTCGATGTAGCTGCCGGTATGAAGAATCCTACCAGCGGAGACTTCTCCGTAATGCTGAACTCCGTATATGCGGCACAGCATCCCCACTCCTTCATCTATACCGGATGGGAAGTAAACACCCATGGCAACGACCTGGCACACACCGTATTGCGTGGTGCTACCAACAAGCACGGTGCCAACATCCCCAACTATCACTATGAAGATCTGATCCGTCTGTGGGATATGTACAGCAAGATGGATCTGAAGAATCCCGCCTGCGTCATTGATGCGAACCACTCTAACTCCAACAAGCAGTTCAAGGAGCAGATCCGTATCACCAAGGAGGTAATGCACAGCCGTAAGCTCAGTCCCGATCTGCACAAGCTGGTTAAGGGTGTCATGATCGAGAGCTATATCGAGGAAGGCAACCAGAAGGTAGGTGCCGGCTGCTACGGCAAGTCCATCACTGATCCCTGCCTGGGCTGGGAAGACAGCGAGCGTCTGATCTACGATATTGCAGAGTACGAATAAGGCAAAGTCTTTTTAGAAAAATTGCAGAAAGCCTTTTAATAACACAGGATTCACAAAACATTCCAATACACATCCGAAGAGAAGCGTAAGAAAAGCAAGCGCAAGTCTTCCCAATCTGCCGGGCAGGGACTTTTTTCCCTGCCCGGTTATATTATGATAAAAATAAATACTACGATGCAGATCCTCACACCATCTGATCAACAGAAATATCGCCGGCACATAACACAGATACTGTGGAAATGCACCTACAATTCCCAATAAGAGCCCTTTGATCCCATACCGGTAAATAGCCGTACTTATAAAAAAACCTATGGAAAATCCGTACTTTACCGTAATCCCCCCACAAAACACCAGTCCCAGATACGTGGTTGCCATAATGATCAGCACGATAAAATTCCGACATCTTTTACACAACACATACAAAAACAATCCTCTACTGTCCACTGTCATATATTTCATCCGGTACAACATATCTTCATCCAGTATCCCCGTGGTCTGAAACCAGATTCTCCGTCCGAAATATGCTGCAGACAATCCGATTCCAAATCCGATCAGGAACAAAAAACGCAGCGGAAGCTTTCCCGCCGGCAGCATCGATCTGTCCCATTTCCACAAATCCCCATCCTCCGCTTCACCGTGTTATGCTAATATATGCGGACAACATGCCGGATCATGCTTTGTCGGCACAAAAAAGCCCCACCTGACAGTTTTACCTGTCTGATGGGGCCTAGCCTCTTAAATTATATATTATGCATTCAGATATTTTGAAGCATAGGTCAGAATACCACAGATGGTCTTGGAATCCTGAATCTTGCAGTCATAGATCATCTGCTTTAATTCCTCCACAGAATACGCCTCTACATTGATGAATTCATCTTCATCCAGATGCTGGCTTCCTCTGTCCTTCAGACCTCTCGCCAGATAGATGTCGATCTTCTCATTACAGAAAGCCACTGTGGTATAGATGGAAGTCAACAGTTCCACATGGTCGGTATGATACCCGGTCTCCTCCTGCAGTTCCCGCATAGCTGCCTGATCCGTAGGTTCTTCCCTGCCGTTCAGTCCTCCTGCCGGGATCTCCAGTGTTTCACGCTCCAGTGCATTACGGTACTGGCGCACCATCAGAAGCTTGCCGTCTTCTCTCACAGCCACTACCGCTGCTGCTCCTTTATGGTCGATCAGATCCCATTTTGCAATATTGCCATTGGGAATCTGCATGGTATCCTGATAATAATCGAGAATGGCACCTTTTGCTACCAGATCACGGCTGATACGCTTGAATTTTTCCATGACTCATCGTCCCTTCTCATCCAAATATAACTCAAATAAACTTATTTGCTCTCCAGCAATTTATCTACGCTTACCATCTTGACACAAAGTACGAACAGATCCGTAGCCATTGCCATCTCTTCCGGGGTCGGGAAAGAAGGTGCAATACGGATATTGGAATCCTTCGGATCCTTTTTATAGGGGAAAGTTGCGCCGGCTCCGGTCAGAGTCACACCTGCCTCCTTACATTTTGCCACGATCGCTTTTGCACAGCCCTCCATGGAATCAAAGGAGATGAAATATCCGCCGTTAGGTTTCGTCCAGGTGCCGATACCAAGACCTCCCAGTTCCTCCTCCAGTACTTTCAGTACTGCCTCGAACTTGGGTCTCATAATAGCCGCATGCTTCTTCATATGCTCGCGGACACCGTTGATGTCCTTAAAGTAACGCACATGACGCAGTTGGTTGATCTTATCATAACCGATAGTCTGGATCGTCATGGACTTACGCATATCATCCAGATTTGCCTCGGAGGATGCGATCGCTGCAATACCGGCTCCCGCAAATGTCACCTTGGAGGTAGAGCAGAACTCAAATACCATATCAGGATGTCCTGCCTTCTCACATTCAGAGAGAATCTCTAACAGCTGATCCTGTCTGTCATCGTATAAATGATGAATTGCATAAGCATTATCCCAGAAAATACGGAAATCCGGTGCCGCCGGCGTAAGCGCTGCGAAGCGTCTGACCGTCTCATCGGAATAAGAATATCCTTGAGGATTGGAGTACTTCGGTACACACCAGATACCCTTGATGGCGGGATCTTCGCTCACCAGCTTCTCTACCAGATCCATATCCGGTCCTTCCGGTGTCATGGGAACGTTGATCATTTCGATTCCGAAATGTTCGGTAATACCAAAATGTCTGTCATAACCAGGTACCGGGCACAGGAACTTTACATGATCCAGCTTGCACCAGGGGGTATTGCCTAAGAATCCGTGGGTCATAGCCCGGGATACGGTATCATACATAATGGTCAGACTGGCATTACCGCAGACGATCACATTCTCCGGCTTCACTTCCAGAATATCAGCAATCAGTTTCTTCGCCTCGGGAATACCGTCCAAACCTCCGTAATTACGAACATCCATGCCATCCTCAGCTTTCATAGCGCTCTGAGAATTCACAACATCGAGATAATCCATTGTCATATCCAGCTGGTTCACTGCCGGTTTTCCTCTGGACATATCCAGTTTCAGGCCTTT
>ULYB01052937.1_pt1 | contig 21766 bp, 14 predicted proteins | sample 1961761 | NCBI WGS metagenome assembly ULYB01 (sample SAMEA4835852, study PRJEB28245) | human gut metagenome | biome: gut microbiome; material: fecal sample | place: Denmark | collected 2008
CCAGGATGACTGGCAGGAAGCGTCCTGGGTGGTCAATACGGTTCCGCTCCAGGAGGCGCTGGACAGTGCGGACCGCGTGGAGCTGGTGGGCGAGGTGGTGCTGGTGGCTCCGGACGGAGCGCAGCACACGTCCCGCCCGATCCGGGTGACGGTGCGCCGGGACATCCTGCCGGCGGATTACGCGCCGCCCGTCGAGGTGCTGGCCGACTGGTCCGATCTGGTAGCAACCGCCCTGGCCGCGCAGCTTCCGGCCGCGCTCAAGGATGCGGGAGGGGAATTGGAAGCCGCGACCGGGCAATCCACCTTGTCCAGCGGAGACGCCGCCGACACCTGGACCATCGTCGGAGGCTATGCGATGACGTGGGGAGACGAGATACTGGCCGGGCATCTGCCCGACAGCTGCCGCCTGACGAGTATTTCAACCGTGTATTTTTTCACCGACCCCGCCCTGAATCAGTATTGCCTGCGGATTTGGCGGCTGACGGACGGAGCTTACAGCCTGATTGGCACCTCCGCCTATGTGTCCAACCTGTCCAGCGGCCAGACGGCCACGTGGGTATTTACGCCGGGCGTTCCCTTGACGCGCGGGGATGTCATTATTATCCAGGTGTGCGAGGGGACGGAGATGACGCCCTACGCGCTGGGCATGCACGCCGTACTTACTCCGTCCGTCCCTGGGCGTGGCCTGGTGGCGGAGGTGGCCAACCCGCCCGCCGTGAACGGCACGATGGCCCCGCTGATGACCGTGGTAGTGGACTATGACGACGGCATCACCCTGGGAGGGATGGAGCTGGCTACCGCGCGACAACTGGACAGCCTGGGGCGGGATGTGCGCCAATCTTCCGCGACCTCCGAGGCTGCGGCGCGGACGGCTGGCCAGTCCGCCGCTGCCGCGTCCAGGGCTGCCAATAATGCCGCAACATCTGCCACCAGTGCAGCCAACTCTGCCACGGCGGTCCAGCAGGCTCTGGCGGCCATACCTCAAGTAGATGATGCAGGCAACATGACGATTCCCGGAGGTCTGACGGCGGCGGGGACCGTCAACGCCAACGGAGGCATCAACATCCCGCTGGCCGTGGGGGCACCGACCGATACGGGCGCGGTTAATCGCTTTTATACGTCAGGATTGGCAGGAGCTGTATCAGCGTTGGTTCAGCCAATATACCTTAATTCCAGTTCGATCACAGTCGCGGGTTCCATTTCTAAATCTTCCAACGGTACTCTTGCCGGGTTGACGCAGCGTTTTTCGGTGGGCGCGGCTTCTGCCGGGTCCAATGCGTACGGGTCAGCGGTTATTCCCCTGACAGGGCCTAACGGCCAATTTAATTACAGTTCTGTCTGCGGATTTTCCCTTGCGGTCAATGCGACAGCCTTCGCCAAATTTACTTTTGGCATAGGGCGCGGCTCAAAAACCAACAGAACCGGGTTGACGATGGATTCTTATTCTATGATTCCGGGGAACGATCTGGCCGTCAACCACGGGGAAATCATCGATGTTACCATCAATACGCCTTACGATACTGTCCGCAAGGGATATGAAATCAGAGTAAGGGAAATCTTTTATGTATCGTCTGTTGGACACTGGCAGGTGAAGACGACAACCGTATTTCTTTCAGTAGGGACGAATGAGCTGATGCCGAACGGGCTGAACAGGCTTATTTACATGCAGAGCGGGCCGCCGAGTACAGCAGTGCGGGAGGAAAAGGCGGCTCTTTATATGGAGCTGGGAGGCGGCAGTACCAATACCCTGTTCAAAATAGCTTCTCTCCGCGGCTTCATCGCTTTCGAGGCAGGAACAGGCGTAAGCACTCTGATCATCGACGCGCGCAATGAGAAAACATATGCCCTTTCAGCCGACGCGGGCACAGGCACCAGGCACCTTTATTCCAATGGATTGACCAATCCAACCTATCACGCATTGGAAGCAATGGCCGTCAATGCTATTGAAGCCGAAGAAACGGCTGATTTTGAAGATATTAACATACCTCTCTAGTAATGAATAACGCAGAGATACAGATTCAGTTTCCGAAGCCCGGCAACTGGCAGGAATTCACCCTGACAGCCATTTATCAGGACAAGGGCGGATATAGACCTCCGGCGCGCTATACGCAGGACGATATACCAGCCGACCAGGCCCCGGCTATGCAGTCCGTCGTTACCGCACTGGTGGGATTGTCGGAGCCGTGGCAGGCGTCCCAGGTGTGGGCAAGGCTGGGAAAAGATGTCCTGACCCTTGCGGAGGATGGCGCCTATACAATGATTGATGCTGTGTCTTTGACCGTGGAGGCCGTCCATGTGGACACCAAAGGCCGCAGGATTTTTACAGTTTCGGACTACCCGGCTTTTGTGATCACGGAGCCCGCCGCCGTGGAGTTTTTCAAGCATTTCGCTACCAGCAATCTTTAACTGATTATGGACGCATACCGTTCTCAGGATACAGTGATCTACCGCCCGATCGGGGACGATGCCCCGGAGGCGGTGGCCTTGTGCAGTTACGGGGATGTGATGGTTTCCCTCGTGGATGTGGCGCCCTCCGTCCAGGTGCAGCGCGAGGCCGTGATCGGCAGCCGCTGGATGCACCAGGCGGCACGCGGCAATGCCGGGTTGCAGATGTCTTTTTCCCTGGCGCGGGCTTTCTGCACTTACGCCGCCGCCAGGGCATGGGGATTGGACATAGCGGAATTGCTGGCGCTATACCCGGAGGGCATGGTCACCTGGATGACCGCCTATCATGCCGGCATCCCGCAGCGCACGCGGGACTACCGCGCCACCCTTGACCATGTGCAGCCCTTGCCGCCGACCAATGATCAGCGGTATGGAGCCGCCGCGTTTTGGGGTGTGCTGGAAATTCAACTGTTCTTAACCGGAGACATTGATTGACCTATGGATTACGACGTAAGCATCAGCATTGGCACGACAGCGGATTTGAGCGGATTGAACAAGGCGCAGCAGGCCGTGGACGGTCTGGCCAAAGCTGCCGGCAAGGTTCCCGGCAGCTTGTTGTCCGGGGGCGTGGGTGGTACCACGGCCCCGGATTACACTGGGGCAGCCACCGGAGGCGGCATGTCCTGGCGGCTGGATGGAGCGGCGGAACTGGCCAATGCCGTCAAGACGATGGACGGCTCCCTCAGGCAGGCGGGCAAGAATTTCACCGTGACCTCCCAGCGCCTGGACAGGAGTGCATCCTTGTTGTCCCGGAGCATCAGCACGCTTATTTCCCTGCCCGGCAAGCTGCAAGCCTGGGGCAGCAATACAATGCAGTCCTGGGGCCAATTCAACGGCGGCCTGCAAAACCTTAAAAATGTGATCGGGCTGGGCAAGCAGGCATGGGATCTTGGCTGGTCTATAGGAGAAACGCTCAATGAGGCATTTGGCGTCAAGGCCAAGCAGATTGACGCCAAGCTGGCCGGCATCATCCAGGCTGCCCAGGACAAGCTGGCCCGCTGGCAGGATAGTATCAATTCCGCCCGTGCCCAGCACCGCGAGGACGCGTTTTTGAAGCAGGAGGCGGCCGGAGTTAAACAGGTGAACGATGCCTATAATGCCCGGCTGCGTACCATTGAAGCCATTGACCGCAAGGCCATGGCCGGGCTGGAAATGCAGAAGAAACTGCTCCAAATTGAAAACGAGAAGAACCGCAGCATTGTCAACCAGCGCCGCATCCGGGGCGAGATTACCGAATCCCAGGCGCGGGATGAATTGGCCAGAATTGATGCCAAAGACGCCAACGAACGCATGGACATGGAGCGCAGGCAGGCTGACCAGGCGGCACAGACGGCACAGGCCAGGGCGGATGCCGCCGAAGAACGCTACCGTAAACTGCTGGAGTTTTCCCGTTCTTCTCAATCCAAGCAACTGGTGGAAGGATTGAAGCCGATCCAGGTCATGGAAGAGGCCGATGCCGCCAAGAAAGCAGAAGAAGATCTTGCTCGCTGGAAGGCAATCCAGAAACGCCAGAAGGATGCTCAAAAGGAAATACAAGAGGCCATTAAAGACCAGGCACGCGCCGCCACCATGCTGCCCCTGGCAGGCGCTCCGATCGCGCTGGCACGCAAACAGGATGAGGACCAGGCACGGCAGGACTATGAGGCCGCTGTGGCTGCACAGCATGAATTCATGCGTGCCAGAGGGATGAGCTTTAACGAGACGGACAAGGGCAACGAGGATATGTTGAAAAAGAAGGCGGATCAGCGCCGGCAGGCACTGGGGAATTTATATGAGCGCATCAGCAAAACGGGGCTGGTAGGAGATTTGACGGGGATGAATGACGATGAACGGCGGGACGAGTATGTTCGGATTTTACAGCTGGTTCGTTCGACTATTGAGGATGACTCCGCCCGCCTGGAAGAAGCATTCCAGGAAATGCAGGATGCCAGGCAGCAGGCGGCGGAAGCCAGTTCCAGGCTGAGGGGGGTACTGACGGAGCATCAGGCCCAGACGGCGGCCAACAAGGCCGTAAACCAGGAGACGGCCAAGACCAACGCCCAGCAGGATGCCGTGAAACATACCGATGTGATGGCCTCAGCCCTGGAAGACCGGCTCCGCAAGGAAATTGAAATCAGGCAGAGGACCCAGGAGAAGCAGAAGGAGGCCCTGTCCAGGACCAATGAACGGCTGGATGCCAGCATGGACCGTTTCCAGCAGTATGCGGAGAACTTTGAGGGCAATGACGCCTTGGCCGCCAAGCTCAAGCAGTTTTCCGATATTTTCGCGCGGTTGAAAGCGTTGCCGCGCAGTGCCTGGGACAAGAAGGATTTGAAGGATGCCAATGATGCCGAGAAATTCGCCAAAGAACTTTTTGAGGCTGCCAAGAATTCAACCAACCAGGATGAGAAGGGGATTGCCCAGGCGGCTATGCAGGCCATTAAGGCTTGGCAGGATGCCATCAAAAAAGAACGGGCCATCAAGAAAAATGATAAGGAATTGCGCGATCTGGAGCGCACTGCCCAGGATGTGGCCAATTTGTCCGGCAAGCTGCACGATGGCCAGGAGAAGGTGCTGGAGCTGGATGACTGGCTGGCCAGGATGCGCCGTAAGGTGCTGGGACGCTCCGGTGAGATCGCCAACAAGGAGCCGATAGGAGCGCTTCCGTACGCCGAAGAGACGTTGAAGAAGGTTCTTTCCGAACAGGGCGACGGGGGGACATCTGTGACTCAGGGCGAGCGCAAGCTGCTGGAACATCTTAAAAGCAGGCTGGAAAATGACGACCGGCGCCTGGAAGCAGGGAATGAGTTTAATGAGATGATCGGCCTGATTGACCAGATTTTAACCAGGTATTCCTCCGCGCAGTCCACCCAGGGCAAACTGTCCGGAGAAGTGGCCCGCCTCAAGGCGCGGCTGGATAAGATTGATTCCCAAGGAAAATTCGGACCGCGCAGATGAAGATTGTTGAACTTATGGACAAGGCCCTGGAAGACGCTTCTTACAGCTGGCAGAATTTTACGCCGATGCGCGTTTCCTGGCGGCAACTGGCCAGAAAACAGGATGAGGTGGCTCCCTATAAATATAAAGAGCCGGTGCGCATTGTCTGGAACGGTGCCACCATCATGGAAGGAACGGTCCGCAAGTGTTCCCTGGATCAGTCCGGCAATGCCTGGTACTGGTCCATTGAGGCTTGCGATATTCTCCAGCCTTTGGAAGCGGCGCTGTACTTTGGCGCGTCCGGAGCGTTGAGAGGGTCTGTAGGGGCGTCCTTTAAAGTCAGCTCCGGGACGGGGCAGGATGTGCCTCGCCAGATTAAAATTGCTGATGCGTTGCGCCGGGTGATGGAGACTGCCCGGCAGTATGGATTGCTTCCGCCCGAAACCGGCATTGATGTGACCGTGCCGACGACGGCCACAGCCTGGGATTCCTCCATGTCCTGCGATACTTATGCCGGCGTTTTGCGGAAATTGTTATCCCTGCGCCCCGGCATGGTGATGTGGGTAGACTATTCCGGTTCTGCCCCGGTGATTCATGTTGCCGATGGCGCGGATTTGAAACAGGCGCGGCTGGACAGGGTGGCCGACATTCTCTCCGAGATCATGCTGTACCCACGTCCGGATCTGGTTCCCCCGGCGGTGGGCGTTGTGTTGACGGCGGGCGACCTGGTGGTCGACACCCAGTCCTGGCCCAAGTGGGCCAGTCTGCACCAGGAGGGGTGTGTCACTGTCCAGATGGCCGCTCCGGTCAGCAGCGGGGACGACGGGGATGATACAGCCCCCAGTGAGTCTCCATGCTGGAATTTCACCAAGCCTGTGGTGGAGGTGAGAGGGGCGGATTTCCCTTCCGGGGCGGATGATGCCGCCGAGTGGTGGAAGAGCAAAATTCCAGGGTTGTCTGCCGTGTCCGGCGTTAAGTTCGGCTCCATCAAAAAAAACAGGGTTTCCAATGTTGAAGGAATGGACATGTCCAATTATTCTGCCGACGCGACAGCATTCGAGCATGTGGCCGGCCAGTTGTCGGAAGCCTGTAAGACCATTAAATGGAGCTACGTGGAATTCCGCCAGTTCGCCTGGATTACACAGCCTCCGCCAAAAGGATGCGAGATGCTGTTCCCCATAGAAAAGAACCGTGGCGGCCAGCTTTGTTATTGCAACTGGTTCACCTGGACTTGCCGCACCATCAATGTCAAGCGGCGCAAGTACAGAGCTGACAAGGAGGGTACAGACGGAGGGGATGGAGGCGGAGAACCGCCCTCGGGCAGCACAGGAGACAGCGCAGAGGAGCCGACCGTGCCTGACTATACTGCCGCGCTCCGGGATTATTACGACATTACCCGCGTGACGCCCTGGGAGGGCCAGGTGACGGCCCTGCATGCGATCAAGCCCCGTTTTATGGTAGGCCGCAAGCTGGTCATCAGCGGAGCCAGAGAGGAGTACCTGACGATGGACACGGTAGTTCAAAGCGTCAGCGTTGATGTGGATGGGGGCAGAACCTCCCTCCGCCTGGGTGCGCCTGGCCATTTGTCCCTCCAGGATATGATTGACCGGGTGCGGCAGATGGCTGCTGCGCAACAGGATTTGGATGAGGAACAGAATGGTTCGGACACTCCGGCGGCAGGATTGACCTGGGATATGGAGGCGTCACAGTCTCCGCCGGCTCCGACCGTCGGTCCGGAAGGCAAGATGGTATGGGCCACCGCCCCGGCTATTCCTCCTGTCTATGCGCTCCAGGTAGCGTTAGATTGGGATGATGATTTTTCCAATGTGATCGGCTCCAGGATGAGGGAGGTGTCCTTCTTAATGGATGGAAACAAGATCGGACAAATACCTGGCGATAACGGCGGCTGGAAAACGCTTGGTCAAACCAGCGGGGAAGTATGGGTAAACTGTATCGTCAACAAGGAAGGGGCCTTTGTGTCTGCCAGCGTAGGCACCCAGCAGGGGACGATTGATATTTACCCGCCGCTGACGGCGAAGGAAGGGGAAAAGGAGCAGTATTCCTATTCCTTCCACGTGGCGACAATCAAGGACAAGCAGGTGATACAGCATATGCTGGGCGATATACAGCTGCCGATTAAGGTGGCGAGTACCTATCCCGACGGCCCGGCGGAATAATAGCGCAGCAGTATGATCAGGATGTTCATTTTTTCTTATGCAGGAGACGCTGCCGAGGCGGCGGCCTGCGTGCGGTGCGCCCGGATGTCCGTACCCTGTGCCAGCGTGACGGTAGTGGACGATGCTTCCCATCCGGTACAGAAGGAGACGGCGGAGGCTCTCCGGAGCATGGGCGCGGAGTATGTGCAGTCCTCCTGGGAGCGCCACGGCAACCTGCGGGGGCCTGACTGCATCCGGGGCATGCTTTCCGAAATGTGCCGGGAGGCGGAGGATGACGACATCCTGGTCAAGATCGACTGTGATACGGCCCTGTTGGACGGAGGTTGGCTGTGCTGGATGCAGGAACGGCCCTGGTGCCAGATGTACGCCTCCGGCTCCTTGGTCGATGGGGAGTGGATGATTTACGGCTGTTTGTACGCCTTGCGCGGCCGGGTCGCCAGGCGATTGCTCCGGGATATGGATTGGGAGAACATGGATGCCCTGGCTCCGGAGGACTGGACCATCGGGCGGGCGGCATTGGCCAGTTTGCCCGCCGCGCTGGTACGTATTGATGAACCATGGAGCCAGCGCACGCCGTGGAGTTCATGGACGGCCTGGTGCTGGTACAGCCTGACGGCCTCTCCGGAGCGCTACGCCTCCCGGTTTGCTGTCGTTACGACTGGCAATCCCCGGCTGGATACCCAGCCGGCCAGCGAGCGGGCCAGAGTGATGCACCTGCTGGCCGACGCCAGGGAGCGGATGATCCGGGAGGGGAGAGTGATTAGGGAGGACGACGAAGCGGTGGATTGGGGTGACCTGTTGGCCGTTTGCAGGGGCGAGGCATCGATATTGCAATAAAGATGCAGCGGGGTGGCGTTCAGGAACGTTTTTCCACACTGCTTGATAATTTTTCCACAATGCACTGCGACGTTACACACGCACTCCTTGCGGAGTGCGACTCCAGCTTTGAGGCATATCGTCGAATACTTTAATGTTTCAATCCACGCACTCCTTGCGGAGTGCGACAAGTGCTTCATCATTACTTGGATAGCGTAAATCCGTTTCAATCCACGCACTCCTTGCGGAGTGCGACACGATGTCATTACCAATTTTGAGATGGGATTCAGGTTTCAATCCACGCACTCCTTGCGGAGTGCGACGGTTGTGTTTATCAGATAATGATATTTGCGAGATAGTTTCAATCCACGCACTCCTTGCGGAGTGCGACTCCTGGAGGAAGCAAAGTTATTTTTGAATATATTGTTTCAATCCACGCACTCCTTGCGGAGTGCGACGACCTTGCAATCATTACTATTTTGCAGGATAAACGTTTCAATCCACGCACTCCTTGCGGAGTGCGACGGTCGGAGGCCAGAGCCTTGGTGATTTCCGACTGGTTTCAATCCACGCACTCCTTGCGGAGTGCGACCATATAATTCTTTGAGGTTAAGGATTTGATAATTGTTTCAATCCACGCACTCCTTGCGGAGTGCGACTTCATTGGGCCTTCCTTTCCTGCATGAGGTTCATGTTTCAATCCACGCACTCCTTGCGGAGTGCGACGTCATCACCCTCTTTTTCATACACGTTGTCCAGGGTTTCAATCCACGCACTCCTTGCGGAGTGCGACATTGGTATAAACCTTTTTTCTAAGCTTGGAATAAGTTTCAATCCACGCACTCCTTGCGGAGTGCGACCATGATTTTGGAAGTCGCCTTGAGCTTTTCAATGTTTCAATCCACGCACTCCTTGCGGAGTGCGACGCAAGTTGCGGGTCTTCCGTGACTTTGAAATCCAGTTTCAATCCACGCACTCCTTGCGGAGTGCGACTGCCGATGTACTGGCACGCGGCCATAGCGCAGACGTTTCAATCCACGCACTCCTTGCGGAGTGCGACTATGGGTTTTTTCATGATTCTATTCTAAGTGCTTGTTTCAATCCACGCACTCCTTGCGGAGTGCGACTGCGCCTGACCATATACATTGTTATTCAACAGCGCAAACGATACTTTGCGCCAACCTCCCGAAGAAGGCCATCATCACCTAGCCTTCTCTTCTAAGTATTCATCTGTCAATCTTCCATTCCCAATGTATTACGCCAATCGCCGATCTCCCGGGAAATTGGTGTGAGCTTGGGGTTGGCGCAAAGGCCGTGCTCAGACAGCTTTTAAATGATCAAAGGGCCGGAAATGTCGAAACTCTTCTCCTTGCCCAATTGCTCTATTTTATGATGCCAATTGGACCCCATGTGATAAATTCTCAGGCTGTCGCTCTCGTTATCAATAATCTTAAGCAGCTTGTTCCTGATGTCAACCAATTGGGCCGGAGCCAGCTCACATTCAAACACGGAATTCTGCACTCTCTGACCGATATTTTCACAGGCGCGGGCAACTTGACGCAACCGCCGCTGCCCGGCCTTGTCATCCGTAGCTACATCATAAGTAATGAGAATATACATGGCTAAGGAGCGTTTTACTTGCCAATAAACGGAGGATAGCAGTCCAGGTCTCCGCGCAAATGACGTGCTAGCAAAAGGGCCTGGATGTGAATCAGCAATCCCTGTGTCGTCTTTTCCTGAAGGAAGGGGTGCACCAAAACGGTCTTCTTGCGCTCCTGCCAGGCATTCAATACTTTCTTACGGGAATCTTCCTTCAAAAAGACGGCTCCGGATTCCTCCTTGTCGAAATCATCTGCGGAAATTTGCTTGCGGTTGATTAGCGTAAGAGCCAGGCGATCAGCCAGCGGCGCCCGGAATTCTTCCATCAGGTCCAAGGCCATTCCGGGACGCCCCGGACGGTCGCGATGCAGAAAACCGGCGGCCGCATCAATGCCGGCGCTTTCAAGAGCGGACCTGGCATCATGGCACAACAGACTATATAGAAAAGATAGAAGGGCGTTAAAACAATCCTTGGGAGGACGCCTGTTGCGGCCTTCAAACACTAACTCCGGCTCTTCCGTCCTCTGGCAATGGGACACGCAGGAAAAATATGTTTCCGCAGCGGAACCTTCAATGCCCCGCAGCATATCGCCGGAACTGCACCCGCGGGCCATGCGGCAAAAAGCAGCCAGACGGTCCACCGCTTCCGACAAATCTTTCCCGTAAGTTCTCTGCGCTCTTAAAAGCAAACTGCGGCAATTGGCAATTTTGGCTCCTATCATTTCCCGGGCAACGCCAACCCATCTTGCCTCATCATCAGCCCAGCGGTATTGCTCCCGGCGCAGCAGGATATTTCCCTTCATGAAGCCCTGGACGCCAGCCAAGAATTTACCGTAAGGATTGCAGAAGGAAAGCGTGATGCCGCGCTCCGCACAGGCCCCCATCAAATAAGGGGAAACTCCTATGTCCCATCCCAGCGTCACAATACCCTCCAAATTATGGAGGGGAACCCGCAGCAAACATGTTCCTTCCGAATTGACTTTCACGGTATCGCCATCCTTGGACAGCCAGCATCCCTCCAGCGTCACAAACAAGGTATTTAAATGTTTCTTCATAAATCATCAGCTTCACTTGCACCAAGACTATCTTCAAACACATCATCCACCCGGGCCTTCATGGTCTGCCTGTGCTCCCGGCAAACGTCAGGAAGACAATCATTGACCAGGGAACAGGACTTGCAGGCTTTGGAATACATGGGCAACGGCGTCACTCCCCCGGTTAACACCTCCCTGGCATTCCTGATAACCCCGGCTGTCAGAGTACGCAGCTCTTCATCAAATACCACCTCCATCCTTTTCTGGGGCTTTCCATAAAACAGAAAACCGGAGGGAATCTCCAACCCAAACATTTCTTCCAGGCACAAGGCCTGGGCGCACACCTGCACTTCATCCGCACGGTGCGGTTTGGGCTTGCCCACCTTGTACTCCACGGGCGTCATGGATACGGGAATGCCGCCTTTCTCAGCATAAACAGCCTCCACGACATCCGCAATGCCGTGAATTCCCCATTGGAGGGAAGAAATATGAAGAGAACGCAGGATCCTCTTTCGCCCGCGGTTTTCCGTCATGCCGGAATCCGCCCGTTCATGAAATACATTCCCCTCCGCCGTAAATTGATTATCAGCCCACACGCATTCCAGATGAATCAGCGCGCATTGCCTGGGACAATACAAGTAATGCTGTAATGCCGCCAGGGGCACTGAAAAAAAGGAAGAAGGCATCTTGGAAATTCTGTTCAGGGTGAAACACTAAATAAAATACTAAATTAATCAATTCATATATTGCAAATGATCATATGGAACCTATGATAGTTTCACATGTATCAGGCTCGCCCCCATCAGTCTCTTTCCACTCACGAACAAGAATGTTCCCGTACGATGTCTACCCTGCTTGCTCCCTTAGGGCTATCGCAATTTGGGGCCTTGATCGGCGGCATGCACGACTTCGGCAAAATGAGTGCAGACTTTCAGCAATACATGGATGCTCTCTCTCAACATATCAGTCCTCCAATTCCAAAAAGCGGCATAGACCATTCCACTGCTGGAGCCCAGTTTGTCTGGAATTATTTTCCCATCCCGGAGGACTCTGAAGAATTTTTTATCTTCCGGCAAATCATTGCTTTATGTATTGCCTCCCATCACAACTCTGCTCTCATTGACTGCTTCCGTGGCACGATGCCCGGAGATGACGTATTCTCCAAGCGCATGGAAAAATCCGGAGAGAAAACCCATCTTGATGAAATCCTGTCCAAATTGACGTTTCAGGAGAAAGATCATTACTACTCTCTCCTGAAAAAAACGGAACTGGCCACGGAATTCAAGAATGTTTACACCCTCCTTGCCACCCTGTTTGGCCACTGTCCAAAAAAACAAGCATTCCATGCCGGACTAATCGCACGGTTCTGCTTGAGCAGCCTTATCGAAGCGGATTACACCAGTGCTTCCGGAAAAGGAAGCTACGAAAGCATTCCGGACCCGGATTGGGAAGGAATGTTAAAAAACTTGAATAAACATCTCGAACAATTCAAGGCTGATACTCCCATCAATCAAAGCCGGGCAGCCATGTCGCAGGAGTGCCTTCAAGCTGCGCCAGGACAAGTTGGCAAGTGGAACCTTACACTTCCCACCGGTGCAGGCAAAACTCTCTCAAGCCTCAGATTTGCCTTGGAACATGCACGGCGGCACCATTTGTCACGCATCATCTACATCATTCCCTATACCTCCATTCTTGACCAAACGGCCAATGCCATCCGGAAAGTACTTGGAAATGAATATAAAGACTGCATCCTGGAGCATCATTCCAATCTGGTGAAGGAAACCCTTAACGAGGAGGGAGAAATGGAACCATGGTCACCGAAAAGAAAAACCTGGTACATGGAAGCCACTCAAACATGGAACGTTCCCATTGTACTCACTACATCCGTCCAATACTTGAATGCCTTATATGCATCCGGCAAACAGCATGTGCGGCGCATGCACTCCCTGGCAAATGCCGTTGTTATTTTTGACGAAGTGCAAGCTATTCCCCCAACCTCACTACGGCTTTTTGAACATTCGCTGGATTTTCTCTCCGGCATCTGCCACAGCAGCACCATCCGCTGTACGGCTACTCCTCCGGAAACTGCCACGGAAGACGGAACGCATGCTCATCTCATCGAAACACCTATTATTCCGGACAGCCAAGCTTATTTCGATCAATTTAGCCAATTCCGTCAATGCGAGGTTGTCTGTGAACTAAAATCCTCCAATTACTGGACCGTAGAAAAAATGAGGGACTCCATCATGGAGCAAGCTTTCTCCAAAGGCCCCACCCTCGTCATCGTAAACACCAAAAAACTGGCCTCTAAACTGGCCTGCGCCTGCCGGGACCTGAATACAGAGGCGGACGTTTTCCACCTCAGCACCAACATGTGCCCTGCCCACAGGAAAGAAATCATCACGAACCGTATTGACAAAGAATCCCTGGAAAAGGCCAGAAGGAAGGGAAAAGCCGTTGTGTGCATCAGTACCGGCCTCATTGAAGCCGGAGTGGACGTAGATTTTGACGTAATCATACGGAGCGTGGCCGGCCTGGATTCCTGCACTCAAGCGGCAGGCCGATGCAACAGGGACGCCAACCGTCCCGGGGGAAGAGTTATCCTGATTAATCCCGCAGGCAATCTGGAAAGACTGGATTCTCTCCGGGAACTTGAAATCGGAAGAGAAATTGCTATGGGAATGATTTGTGATCCTGAAGAAGGAGGAATTCTGGGAAACAAATCCGTTTCGCTCTATTTTAAGGAATTCTACGGCAAGCTCACCCGCTCTCATAATCATGATCATCTGTCTTACCCGTTTAAATGCTCCGGCGTCGTCACCAACATGGAGGATGCGCTATCTCAAAATTCCAAACTGATGACATATCCCCGTCAGCAGTCCAAATATGCTCCCCTTCGTCTTTTCCAGGCCTTTGACTCGGCAGCACGCCACTATCATCCGATCCAGGTTGATACAATAGCTGTTATCACCCCTTATGGAAGAGGGGAAGAATGCAGGGAAAAACTCTGGAACATGAATCCTCATACGGATGAAGAATGGGAACAATGGAATGAATGGATCCAAAAAGCCAGAGCCTATTCCGTCGCGATTTCCAACCGACTTCTTGGAAAATACTTGAATGCGGGAGACATCATGCGTATACAGGAAGGAGTGGATATTTATACAACAGTACCTAATAAATATGATCCATTTCTGGGCTTTCTCACAGACCCCGGAGAGACTTCCGGTGCGCTGACCGTTTCCCGGATTTAAAAATTTCAACAGCTTCATATTCATGCTTAATCAAATCGAATTTAAGGTCTACGGGAAATATGCGCTTTTCTCCGACCCCCTCACCCGGATAGGCGGAGAAAAATGTTCTTATCAAATCCCCACTTATGAAGCCCTGAAAGGAATTGTAAAGGCGGTCTACTGGAAACCCACCCTGATCTGGTTAATTGACGAGGTGAGAATAATGCGCCCTATCCGTCTGGTTCCCAAAAATATGAAACTGATCAAATATCATGAAGCCGGGGCGGATTTATCCGTATATACCTACCTTCAAGATGTGGAATATCAAGTCAAGGCTCATTTTGAATGGAACATGTACCGTCCGGATATGTCCAAGGACCGGATCGACGGCAAGCATTATGAAATTGCCCGTCGCATGATTGACCGCGGAGGACGTAGGGACATCGCGTTGGGAACCAGGGAATGCCAGGGATACGTGGAACCATGCCGGTTTGGAGAAGGAAAGGGATTCTATGACCAATATGGAAACACGTCTTTCGGACTCATGTTCCATGGTTTCAATTATCCGGATGAAACGGGAAAAGAGGAGCTTTCCATACGTTTTTGGCGTCCGGTCATGGAAAATGGAATGATCCGCTTCGTGCGCCCTGAAGCATGCGAAATTGTCAAGCATGTACGCCCCATGGCGGCATGCCCGCCAAGATCCAGCGGACTGAATGATCTGAGCCTGGGAGAATGAAAGGAAAAAGAAAAAGATGAACTGGATGCACGCCTTATACGCCACCTATGAACAAAACCGTGATTATGTGGGTCGTATTGACAAAGAACCGGCCCACGGCAACAGGAAAGAACGCCTCATTACCCCTCTTCTGCCGCTGTACCACAGCATGCAGAATGCTCACATCACCATCACACTGAACAAACAGGGAGAGCTAATTAATGCATCCCTCAACAATCAGAACAGTCAACCCACCATCATCCCCGTTACGGAAGCCTCAGGAGGCCGCACCAGCGGAGCCTGTGCCCACCCTCTGTGTGACAAGCTCCAATACGTGGCAGGTGATAACGCTGACTATTTCCCTCCGGAAGAATCCCCGGCCAAACGGACAAAGCAACTCAAAACCCTTCAGGAATCCTACGAACAATATGAACAGCAATTATCGGAATGGGCGGCATTTGATCCCGGTAATGTCAAACTGAACGCCGTTCTGGCCTATATTCGTAAAAAATCCCTGATCACGGACTTGATCAACGGGGGAATCCTATATGCGGAAGATTCCACCAACACTCTGCTTCCTGTATGGAAAGGGGACAAACGGGAAATGCCCGCCATCTTTGAAATCCTGGGAGCATCCACCCAGGAAAATGCGTTCATAAGATGGAAGGTCAACAGCAGGGATGGAAGCCCTCCGGAAGTGTATGAAGACCCCGCCATGTACGAATCCTGGCGGATTTATACGGAATCCAAGGCCAACAAAGAAGGGATGTGCTATGTCCTGGGAAAAACAGCACCTCTGGCAACCACTCACCCGGCACGCATCAGAAACGCCGGCGACAAAGCCAAACTCATTTCTTCCAATGACAGTTCCGGCTATACCTACCGCGGCAGATTCATTGAAGCGGATGAAGCGTGCGGAGTAAGTACGGAAGTCACCCAAAAAGCCCACAGCGCGCTTCGCTGGCTTATCTCCCGCCAAGGCTGGTATGATGGAGATCTTGTCGTTCTCGCCTGGTCTCCCGGTCTGTTGAAAGTTCCGTCTCCCTGCGGCAATGTGCAGGAATGGGAACACTACACGCCCGACCAGCCAACACCGAATGACCAAGTCACCCAATTGGTTAAGCAATTTAAAAAAGAACTCTCCGGAGGAGGAAAAGAGCTGCTGCGGACATCATTGAATGAAAACGATATTAAAAACCGTGTTCTTGTTCTCAGCTTGAATTCTGCGTCGCCGGGGCGCATGTCCCTCTCGAGCTTTCAGGAATTCACCGTCTCCGAATACCTTAACAACCTGCTTTCGTGGCATTCCAAAGCCAGATGGAAACAATGCCTTCCTAAAGACAAAGAAGGAAATGACCGATCTTATATTGGCGCGCCGTCTATCTCCATGATTGTCAAAGCAGCGTATGGAATAAAGGTAGACGATAAACTACGCAAACACGCCCTCTCCAGACTACTACCCTGTATTCTTCACAATCTTCCCATTCCTCCGGACCTGGAAAAACAATGTGTTCTCCAGACATCCAAACGACATGCCATGGAATGGTGGGAATGGGAAATGACCTTGGGAGTATCCTGTTCCGTTTATCTTTATAATCATCCACAAACAAATACTTCGTCCTCAGATACCATGAGCCTTGATCCAAAAATCACAGATCGCAGTTACCTCTTCGGCCGTCTTTTAGCCGTTGCAGAAGCCATCGAAACATCAGCATTAAATATCACGAAAACCTCCCGCCCCACCAATGCGGAAAAACTTATGCAGCGGTTCCAGCAAAGACCGTCAGAAACATGGCCCATGCTGGAAAAAAGCATTCAGCCCTATCGCAACATTTTGAAGAAAAATGAAAACACCGTTTCTTTCTTGAAAAGCTATGATGCTTACATAGACAATATCATGGAAACATTCCTCATGGGACAGTTCATGGATAACGGACCATTAACCGGCGCCTACCTCCTCGGTTACCACTGCCAGAGAGCCTTCATTTACAAAACTAAAGAAGAAAAAAATGCTGAACTGGCAAAATAAATCTTAGAATAAAACATTAATTCAACACTATAAAACCACATCATGAGCCTTAATCATAAAATCGACTTTGCCGTCATCTTTACCGTTACAAACGCTAACCCCAACGGAGACCCCCTCGATGGCAACCGGCCCAGAACCACTTTGGAAGGACTCGGAGAAATCTCCGATGTCTGTCTTAAAAGAAAAATCCGCAATAAGCTGATGGACATGGGACAAAACATCTTTGTCCAGTCAGACGACAGACGTGTAGACGACTATAAAACATTGAAAGAACGTGCTACTCCCATCCTGAAACAAAAAGGTACGTCTGCTGAACTGGCACAAAAAGCCTGTCAGGAATGGTATGATGTGAGAGCTTTTGGACAGGTCTTTGCCTTAAAAGACAAAGATGCGGCAAAAGGCACCGGCGTCTCCATAGGAATCAGAGGCCCAGTCACTATTCAACCTGCCTTCAGCAGAGATACGGTGAATATCACTAGTACACAAATCACGAAAAGCGTCAGCAATGACGGAGACGGCAGTAAAAAATCTTCCGACACCATGGGCATGAAGCACCGGGTGGACAAGGGCACCTATGTCTTCTTTGGAGCAATCAATCCGCAGCTGGCAGAACTCACAGGCTTCTCGGATGAAGATGCATCCATTTTCAAACAAGCGCTTCCTCAGATGTTTGAAGGAGATGCCTCCTCTGCACGACCGGAAGGTAGCATGTCTATTCAAAAAGTCATTTGGTGGGAACATAACTGTAAAAGCGGTCAATACTCTTCTGCCAAGGTTCACCATTCCATTGAAGTCTCCGAGGATGGAAATATTGTAAAGAAATATGATCTACCGGGGTTAACCCCGGAAATGATTGAAGGCTTCTGATCTGTTTCTTTTCACAAATGTCAAAACACCCTTCACTAAAAATGAAGGGTGTTTTTAATGAGTGTTATAGCCAACTGCTCCTTCTCATTCCAGAGATAGTAGGCCGTTCAGTCTGCGACATCTAAATCCACGCACCCGTGTGGGTGCGACGAGCCAGAAGGACTTTGTGGAATTTCTGGAGGAGTTTCAATCCACGCACCCGTGAGGGTGCGACTCGAAACCAGGACCATCACGGACCCTGACACAGGTTTCAATCCACGCACCCGTGAGGGTGCGACGTGAACAAGTTAGAGATTCTTACGAAAAAATATAGTTTCAATCCACGCACCCGTGAGGGTGCGACTGGAACTGGCCGCAATGACATCGGCAACAGAGAGTTTCAATCCACGCACCCGTGAGGGTGCGACCTTAACTTTTCCGAAGCTTCTTCGGAGAGGTAGCGTTTCAATCCACGCACCCGTGAGGGTGCGACCTTTTCACGGCGGAAACAGTCAATGCCGTCCAGTTGTTTCAATCCACGCACCCGTGAGGGTGCGACGGCGGAAGGGGATATGCGTTCAAAGTTAGTGGTACAAATCGCTTTTTGCGCCAACCTCTTTCAGGATGCATATTCCTTACCCCCTTATATTTTATTGGAGAGAATGTCAATCTACTGATTTCAAGGACTTACAGAAATCGCCGATCTCCCCGGGAATTTCTGTGAGCTTGAGGTTGGCGCAAACAGTTTATCAGTTCAGCAATTCATTTTGGAATTGCTGATTCCCATCTGGTTCACCAACCTGTTTTTAATGCTAGATGGCCAGCGGCCTATCGTCCAGCAACTTTTTTTCTCTGCCATTCCAAAAACAAAAGGCCGCTCCATATTAATGGAGTGGCCTTGAAGTGTTTTCCGGCATCGGCGGCTGTCAAAGGCGCCGTTAACGCACACGGGCAATGAGCCAGTGCAGCAGGTCCTTGATGGCGACGCGTTCCTGTTCCATGGAGTCGCGGTGGCGAATAGTTACCGTGTCCTTGAGGGAGGCATCGTTTTCTCCAAGGGTTTCAAAGTCCACCGTGATGCAGAAGGGGGTGCCCACTTCATCCTGGCGGCGGTAGCGGCGGCCAACGGCTCCCGTTTCATCATAGAAGACGGGCATCCATGGCTGGAGCGTTTTTTCAATTTCCCGGGCGATGCGCACCTGTTCCTCGTTTTTCTTGAGCAGCGGGAAAATGGCGGCCTTGATGGGAGCCATCCGGGGCACAAAGCGGAGCACGGTACGGACGTCTTTCTTGCCCTTGTCATCCACCAGCTCTTCTTCATCAAAGGCTTCACAGATGATGGCCAGAATGGTGCGGTCACACCCGGCGGAGGGTTCCACCACATGGGGAATGAATTTTTCCCGAGTTTCTTCGTCAAAGTATTCCAGCGGACGGCCGGAGCCTTTCTGGTGGCAGCTCAAGTCATAGTCCGTGCGGTAGGCAATGCCTTCCAGTTCCTGAATGCCGAACGGGAATTCATATTCCAGGTCGTAGGTTTTCTTGGAATAGAAGGCGCGTTCACCATCCGGCACGTCCAGGATATGGATGTGTTCGCGCGGCACGCCCACTTCGTCATAGAAGCAGAGGCGGTGTTCCAGCCATTCATCCACCAGGCGCAGACCGTCTTCCGGCCGGCAGAAGTATTCGATTTCCATTTGTTCGAATTCGCGGGAACGGAAGGTGAAGTTGCGCGGGTTGATTTCGTTGCGGAAGGATTTGCCGATCTGGGCGATCCCGAAGGGGAGCTTCACGCGGGAGCTGTCCAGGATGTTCTTGTATTGGCAGAAGATGGACTGGGCCGTTTCCGGGCGCAGCCAGCCAGTGGCATTGGGATCGTTTTCATCGGAGGTGGCTCCGATGGTCGTCTTGAACATGAGGTTGAATTCACGGGCTTCCGTCAGCAGGGAACCATTGGCGGGGTTGTACATGGTGGAGTCCGTTATGGCCTCCATTCGCTCGCCTTTCAGTTCCATTTCCTTGTGGGAGACGTCCTTGCCTGCTAGCTGGGCATAGTACTGGGCCGCGGTCTTGCGGGCCTTGTCCGCCTGTTTTTCAGAGTCCACCAGCACGGAGTATTCCTTTTCCATGCTCCAGGAGCCGTCCTTTTTAACGGCTCCGGTGTAGAAAAATCCCATGCCGCTCTGGGCCGGCACCTGGTCGGCGCGCAGGCGTTCCTTGGTCAGCAGACAGTCGCACATCGGGTCGGAGAATCCGCCCACATGGCCGGATGCCACCAGTACGGAGTTATGCGTCAGGATGGAACCGTCCATGCCGACCACATCGTCGCGCTCCTGCACGTTTTTGCGCCACCAGTATTCCTTGAGGTTGCGCTTGAGTTCCACCCCCATGGGACCGTAGTCCCAGCAACCATTCAGACCGCCATATATTTCAGCTGCCTGGAAGATGAAACCCCGCCTTTTGCAGAGGCTCACGATTTTCTCCATTCGGGCGGGATCTGTATTGGTTCTGTCTGCCATGATAATATCTATAATTGGGTTGGCTATGCGGGTTGTATTGATGACCGCAATCAGCGGCCAGTGAAAGCAAAAAGCGTGTCTTCTCAAGAATTCCAGGGGAGAGGCACATCCTTGAGCAGCTGGGAGTCATATCCAGCTTCCACCAGCGTGCGGAAGGCTTCCATCGCCTCCGGAGTCACAGGTTGTTCCGTGGAAAAACCGCGCCTGGGGTATTCCAGTATCCGCTGGAAGTCCCCCACCATGGCGGAGACAACCAGCTCCCGCGGCAGTTCCGGGGTCAAGTATTCCCGGAAAGTGACGGGAGGGGAGCTGACCGCCACCTGCGCTTCCGGCCACTGGGCCTGGAGCGTAGCCAGCGTACGCCGCTCCATGTACGGTTTTTGCAGGGCAATGAGGCTGGCAGGGTCCGGGATGCCGGCCTTTTTCAGGATTGTACGGGAAAAGCGGACGTTTTCCCCGGTGTTGGTAGATTTATTTTCAATGAGGATACGGTCTTCCGGCACTCCCTTTTTCATGGCCGCCTCAGCAAAGAGTTCCGCTTCCGGCACGGCCCATTCCCCTGTAAAACGCCCCATCCCGCCGGAAAAGAGCAAGAGGGGAGCCAGCTTCCGAGCATAGAGTTCCGCCGCATATTCCGCCACCCGCACGTCATTGCTGCCAAGGATGAAGATGAGGTCCGCCGGGCGCAGCTCCTGCTTCACATGATGGTATTCCCACAAAATTTCTATCGCTTCTTCCGGAGTCATCGGCCCTATGTACCCAAGAAGTTCCTTTCTGTAAACGCCGGATTCACCACAGTCCGTATTTGCCCCATTCCAACGCGGCCCATCCCAGCAGCGCATTCGCCACCGCATGCATGACGATGACAGAGCACAGGTTTTTCTGCCAGACGGCAAGCAGGTACACTAGGGAACCGTAAATGAAGGCGCCGCAGTAGTCCACAGGCTGGTGCACGGCCATGAAACAGAGAGTGGTCACCCAGTACGCTTTCCAGCTATGCGTGCCGAAGGGGATTTTCCAGGGATGGTCCAGGTTCACCATCAGGCGCATCAGATAACCGCGCCAGAAGAGTTCCTCCACCAGCGCCACCACCACCACGGCACGGAAGAAGCGCAGGACCAGCGCCGCCAGCCAGCTCCAGGAATCCGGGGCAAAGACGACGCCGGGATCAAAGCCTTCCGGGCGCATGTCAATTCCCAGCAGGTACCGGTACCATGGCCAGGAGGGGTGGCCAAACCATGCATCCGGACCGCCCGGCAGACGGTCCGCCGCCATCGTAGGGGCCAGCCAGCACAGGATGCCCAGCACGCCGAAGAGGATTCCCCATGCGGCGGGTTTCCATTTCCAGTCCCAGTCAATGGCTTTTCTCCACCACAGGACCAGGACAAAGCAGACGATGGCCTGCACAGGGTACAGCCATTGCTCCGGCGCCCTTCT
>ULYB01041577.1_pt1 | contig 21000 bp, 15 predicted proteins | sample 1961761 | NCBI WGS metagenome assembly ULYB01 (sample SAMEA4835852, study PRJEB28245) | human gut metagenome | biome: gut microbiome; material: fecal sample | place: Denmark | collected 2008
GCATGGAAGCTTGCACTTGAGCTTGCAAAGGAAAAAGATGCTGATATCGTTTTAGCAACTGACCCTGATGCCGACAGACTCGGTGTATACTGCAAGGATACAAAGACAGGTGCGTATGTGACATTTACAGGAAATATGTCAGCTATGCTTATCGGTGAGTATATTTTAAGCCAGAAGAGTGCCAATGGTACTCTGCCTGAGAATCCTGCATTTGTTGAGTCAATTGTTTCTACAGATATGGGTAAGGCAATTGCGGCAGCATATGGCGTAAAGCATATCGAGGTTTTAACAGGTTTCAAGTATATCGGAGAGCAGATGCTCAAATTTGAAAAAACCGGCTGCAACAACTATGTATTCGGTATGGAGGAGAGCTACGGATGTCTGCCGGGCACATATGCAAGGGACAAGGATGCTCCTGCAGCAGTTTGTATGCTGTGTGAGGTAGCTGCATTCTACAAGTCACAGGGCAAGACTCTCTGGGATGGCATGATTGATATGTACGAGAAGTATGGCTACTACAGAGAGGGCATTTCCACAATGACCTTAAAGGGTATTGATGGTGCCGCACAGATAAATGAGATTATGACAAAGGCACGTGCCGCTGAGCCAAAGAAATTTGGTGATTATCAGGTGCTTGCTATCCGTGATTACAAGAATGACACAAGAAAAGATATGACAACAGGAAAGGTTGAGCCGACAGGTCTTCCTTCTTCTAATGTACTTTACTACGAACTTAACGATAACGCTTGGTGCTGTGTACGCCCTTCTGGTACAGAGCCTAAGATTAAATTCTATTTCGGAGTTAAAGGAGTGTCTCTTGAAGATTCACAGGCTAAGCTTGATGCTTTGTCAGCTGAGGTTCTCGGACAGTTTGAATAAAGACTATGATGAAAATATACATTTGCCCGGATTGTGGCTGGATACGGATGGTTTCAAGAAGGAAAGAGGTTGAATGCTTCAAGTGTGGCAGGCCGCAGATGCGTCTGACGAATCTGGAGTTTGGAAAGTATACCAATATGTCGGAGAAGGAGCGTCAGGACTACGCAGACGCGTGGCTTTACATTCATAGGAAAAAGGAAAAATAACATGGCAAAGAAGAGAAGAAGAAAAAAGAGAAGAAGTGGACGTAAGAAGATTATACTTTTTGTATTTGAAATCCTGTTGCTGTTAATTGTTCTGTTAGTGGTTTGGGCTTATAATAAGACACTCGGACAGGTTAAATATGAGGATGCGCTGACAGCTAGTGAGGCCGGAATCAATGAGGATATTGATGATGATGCTCTTGCCAATATGCATGGATATCTCAATGTAGCGTTGTTTGGTCTGGACAACAGAAGTAATGGTTCATACAATGAGGGGCATTCCGATTGTATCATGATCGCTAGTCTGAATTATGATACTAAGGAGGTTCAGCTTGTTTCTGTCTACAGAGATACGTATCTGCCTATAGGCAATGGAAAGTTTGCAAAGGCAAATGCAGCATATGCTAATGGTGGGGCAAAGAGAGCAGTAGCTATGCTTAATTCAAATTTGGATTTGAATATTACGAAGTATGTTTGTGTTGACTGGAAGGCTCTCGTAGATGCTATAGATGATATCGGAGGTCTTGATCTTGAGATTACTAAGGCGGAGATGAAGGAAATCAATTATCTGATTCCTGAGGTTGATTATACTACAGGATATAATACTCCTTATCTTGAGGGGGATGGTATGCAGCATCTTGATGGAACTCAGGCTACATGCTATGCACGTATCAGAAGCACCTCTGGTGATGATTTCTTAAGGGCATCTCGTCAGAGAATTGTGCTTCAGGCTATGCTTGACAAGGCTAAGCAGTCAGATTTAGGCTCGCTCACAGAGATGTGTAAGGATATCATGAGTCAGATAAGTACAAACTTTACAGCTACCGAGATATTACAGTATGCTTCTTATGTTACAAAGTTTCAGATGAAGGAGACAACAGGCTTCCCATTTGAGCTGACTACAATGAATCTTTCATCTACTGGGGATACAGTTATTCCAATTGATTTAGCACAGAATGTTTCCAAACTTCATCAGTTTCTGTTTAATGAGACTGATTATCAGCCAACTGAGACAGTTCAAAGTGTCAGTGACAAGATTGCTAAAAAAACAGGTGTTACGTCAAAGACTTCTGCATTTGATCTCTCACAGTACAATGATACTGTTGGTTCTGATGGAACCGAAGGGGCAAAGAAAAAGAATAAGGATAAGCAGGATTCATTAAAGAACAGTCAGTCGGAGTCTGAAAATAATTCTGGAACGAAATCATCATCAGATGATTCAGATGAGTAATTACCTGATGGTATTTATTTAGCTGTTATAAGCAATAAGTTTTATAAAACAATATTTATATGAACAATATATCCGGGACCAATCAATAGATTGGTCCCACATAATTTAATATGATTAATAATGTAATAACCTATAACTAATGAATAGTTAATGGAAAATCAATGATTAAATAACAACTAAATTACAAGAACAAGGGAGAATTTATGAAAACAGAAATCAAAGAAAAAATCACGGCAACAAACCAGAAATACTTAAAGAAATTCTTAACAGAGGAAGCTCCGGCTAAGCTTGAGAGCCAGCTTGAGCACATGGACTGGTCATACCTTGATATGATTCACAACAAGGAGCAGCAGAGAGGTACATTTTCACCGCTTGCTGCTATGGAGCTTTCAGAGATAGCGGCAAATAAGGACAAATACCTTGCAACAGGTCTTGATGCGGTCAAGAATGGCAAGGTCGGTGCGATTCTTCTTGCTGGTGGACAGGGTACACGTCTTGGCTTTGACAAGGCTAAGGGCATGTTCAATATCGGAAAGACAAAGGAACTCTACATCTTTGAGCAGCTTGTCGCAAACCTCATGAAGGTTACAAATCAGACCGGTACATGGGTGCCTCTGTATGTTATGACAAGCGAGATAAATGATAGCATGACAAGAGAGTTCTTTGAAGAGCACGACTATTTTGGATACAACAAGGACTATGTGAAGTTTTTCGTGCAGGAGATGGTTCCGGCAGTTGATTTTGATGGCAATCTGCTCATGAAATCTGAGGATTCACTTGCTATGTCGCCAAACGGAAACGGTGGATGGTTCAAGTCACTAATAAATGCCGGTCTTGACAAGGATTTGAAGGACAAGGGTGTTGAGTGGCTTAATGTATTTGCTGTGGACAATGTGCTTCAGCAGATTGCAGATCCTGTATTTGTAGGTGCTACAATCGAGTCCGGCTGTGTCAGCGGCTCTAAGGTGGTCAGAAAGTGCGATCCATACGAGAGAGTCGGCGCTATGTGTCTTGAGAATGGCAAACCTTCGATTGTCGAGTATTACGAGCTTACACCTGAGATGGCAGAGGCAAAGAACGAGAATGGTTCATTGCAGTATGGCTTTGGCGTTATCTTAAACTATTTATTCCGCGTGGACAAGCTCATGGCTATCGCAGAGAAGAGCCTTCCACTTCATGTGGTAGAGAAGAAGGTACCTTACATTGATGAGAATGGTACAGAGCATAAGCCTGAGACTCCGAATGCATACAAGTTCGAGACACTCATCCTCGATATGGTATACATGATGGACAATAGCCTGCCATTTGAGGTAGACAGAGAGAAGGAGTTTGCACCTGTAAAGAATGCGACAGGTACAGATTCGGTTGAAACAGCGAGAGCTCTTCTTGAGAAGAACGGAATTGAAATTTAATATATGATTTATGGTAACTGTTCATTAGCAGGGATGTATTGATATTCTGCAATTTCTATTTATCGCAGACTCATAGGTGCATCTGCCGATGAGCAGTTATTTTTATAATCGCATAGTGGCCTGCAATGGGGAACATAGACTATAAATAGTTAACTGATTTATGAAAAAATAAATAATCCCGTCACAAATTAAACACAGATTGACAGTATACTTCTAAATATAAACGAAAGGAGAAATTATTATGGATAACAATTATGGAAATATGAATGACACAAATAATACAAATAATACTAACAGTACAAATAACAATACAAACAATGTAAATTTCACAATGTCGGGTAATCCTTACAATCCGGATGAGTCACAGAAGGCTGCACAGACTAATAATACATCAGCTGAAAGCTATTCACAGAGCTACAATCCATATTCGCAGGCTTCTGCAGCAGGACAGCCAAATACAAACCAGTCATATGCAAATCAGTCATATGCAAACCAGCCTTATTCTAATCAGTCGTATAATTCAGGCACAAATAATAATGCATATGGCGGCGCATCAGCCGGTTCGACAGACAACTCATATAGCCGGATGAATATGAATGGTCAGGCATACCAGCAGACTGCAAAGCCTAAGAAACAGAGAGCACCTAGAAAGCCTGGTGCATTTGGACCTTTTGCAGCAAAGACAGTAGCGGCAGCTCTTATCTTCGGACTCGTCGGAGGCGGCGTTTTCACAGGAGTAAGCTATATTGGCACGAGAGCTATTTCAAATTCTTCTACTGCAAGTGCAAAGCTTACCACTACAACATCCGGTGGGACTAAGCAGACATCCTCAGGGGATGCAAAGGATCTGACAGATGTATCATCAGTTGTCGATGAGGTAATGCCTAGCATCGTTGCTATCACAAATACAGGAACAGTCACCTACAACAGCTTTTTCGGAAAGCAGTCACAGCAGTCTCAGAGCTGTGGCTCAGGTATTATTGTGAGTGAGGATGATGATTATCTCTACATTGCTACAAACAACCATGTTGTGGCAGATTCAGAGGAGCTTACAGTACAGTTTGATGATGATTCTGTGGTAAAGGCGGAAATCAGAGGAACGGATCCTGACGATGATCTTGCAGTTGTACGTGTAAAGAAAGCAGACCTTGGAAAAGATACTTACTCAAATATCAAGATTGCTACAATCGGAGATTCTGAAAGTGTAGCTGTTGGAAGTCCTGCAATTGCTATCGGTAATGCACTTGGATACGGACAGTCTGTCACAACAGGTATAGTAAGTGCGCTTAACAGAACTGTTACTACACAGGATTCACAGACAGGTGAGACTGTTACCAACAACAAGCTTATCCAGACAGATGCAGCAATAAACCCTGGAAACAGTGGTGGAGCACTCTTGAATGAAAATGGCGAGGTTATCGGTATAAACTCTGTAAAATATTCTTCAACTGAAGTTGAGGGTATCGGATATGCAATTCCTATGTCGGTTGCAAAGCCTATTATTGAGAGCCTTATCCAGGATGGAAAATATACTAATGAGAATCAGGCATACCTTGGTATCAAGGGTGGCGATGTTTCATCTGAGATGGTAGCCTATGGCTTCCCACAGGGTGTGTATGTTTCATCTGTTTCAGCTGGTTCAGGTGCCGCAAATGCCGGCTTACAGGAGGGAGATATCATCACTGCTGTTGACAGCACAAAGATTTCTTCTATGACAGAGCTGCAGTCAGCGTTAAAGAGCTACAAGGCCGGAGATAAGGTTACTCTTACTGTTGCCCGTCAGAGTGGCAGACAGTACGAAGAGAGCAAGGTTGAAGTAACCTTAAGCTCTGCAAAGGATATTCAGCAGTAAATAATTCATTTATATTTATGAGTACAAAAACGCGCCAGTGTGGCGCGTTTTTTGTTATGAAAAATATAGTTAAGGGTTGATTTTTTTAATAAAAAGGTGTAGTATTATGAATGTTCATAAAAACATAAGGAGAGGCGAACATGAACAAACAAGAGAAAGATATACTGAACACGTTATATCATCAATCAGTTAACAATCAAAGAGAGATATCAGAGTTATCCGGTCATTCTCTGGGAGTTGTAAACAAATCAATAAAAGAATTGATGAATGAAGGTTATATAAATGAAAAATGTGCTGTTACGCCCAAGGCACTTAAAGAATTCAAAGAAAAGGCTCCGAAGAATGCAGTAATTCTGGCAGCTGGTTATGGAATGCGAATGGTGCCTATAAATACCGAGACTCCAAAAGGCCTTTTAGAGGTAAATGGGGAAGTTCTTATAGAGCGGACTATCAGACAGCTTCATGAAGTGGGAATTTATGAGATATATGTAGTAGTCGGCTTCATGAAGGAGAGATATGAGTATCTCATCGATGATTTTGGTGTAGAGCTCGTTGTCAATGAAGAGTATACGACTAAAAATAATCTTTATTCAGTAAAGAAGGTTTTGAATCATTTATCAAATACATATATAATACCGTGTGATATATGGTGTGACAAGAATCCGTACCATCACCATGAATTATATTCCTGGTATATGGTTAGTGATTTGATTGATGATGACAGCACGGTACGTGTTAACAGAAAAATGGAACTGGTTACCATACCGAAGGCTGCTGGCGGCAATGCTATGATAGGAATTAGCTATCTGCTTGACGATGATGCACAAATTGTCAAAGGCAGAATTGAAACACTGTGTAGTAATTCGGCTAATGATGGTGCCTTCTGGGAGACTGCACTGTATGATAAGGACAGAATGTTTATTACTGCCAGAGTAGTGCATTCGTGGGATGTGGTTGAAATTAACACATATGAGCAGCTCAGAGAGATGGACAGCGATTCAAATCATCTGAAAACTGATGCAATACAGGTTATCTGCGATGCCTTATCTGTATCAGCAGACGATATTGTAGATATTACGGTATTGAAAAAGGGCATGACAAACCGCTCGTTCCTGTTCTCATGTAAAGGGAAAAAATATATCATGAGAATTCCGGGAGAGGGAACGGATCAGCTGATAAACAGACGTAATGAAGCAATGGTTTATAATACTATTGATGGCAGACATATATGTGATGATATCGCTTATATAAATCCGGATAATGGATATAAAATCACTGCGTTTTTAGAAAATGCGAGAGTATGTGATCCGGAAAATAATGATGATGTTTGTAAATGCATGAAGCGTCTCAGAGAATTTCATGATATGAAGCTTAAAGTAAATCATGAATTTGATATATTCGGTCAGCTTGAGTTTTATGAGAGCCTGTGGGATGGCTCGCCTTCTGCATACAGACATTACAGGCAGACTAAGGAAAATGTCCTTTCACTCAGGCCGTATATAGAAGCTCATGTAAATGAAAAGGTTCTTACGCATATTGATGCTGTTCCGGATAATTTCCTTTTTGTTAAGAATGAAGATGGAAATGAGGACATCAGACTTATTGACTGGGAATATGCAGGAATGCAGGATCCGCACGTAGATATAGCCATGTTCTGCATATATTCCATGTATGACAGGGAGCATGTGGATAAGTTAATTGATGCATATTTCACAGAAGGGTGTTCAGCTGAAACCCGAATAAAGATTTATTGTTATATTGCAGTATGCGGACTTTTATGGAGTAACTGGTGTGAGTATAAGAGAAATCTGGGCGTTGATTTTGGTGAATATTCACTTAGACAGTACAGATATGCAAAGGATTATTACAAAGTAGTACAGGATGAAATGCAGAAATTGGAGGATAATTAAGAATGCATGAAGTAAAACGCGCGATTATTATGGCAGCAGGACTGGGAAATCGTATGAGACCGGTAACGCTGACAACTCCGAAGCCATTGGTAAGGGTGAATGGAAAGCGTATGATAGATACGGTTATTGAAGGTTTACATGATAATGGAATAACGGAGATTTATATTGTTGCCGGATATTTAAAGGAACAGTTTTATGAATTAGAGAATGAATATCCGGGAGTTACTATAATTGAAAATCCTTATTATGAAAGCTGCAATAATATTTCATCACTATATGTTGCAAGAGATCATATTGAGGATGCAATTATTCTTGATGGGGACCAGATTATATATAATCCTGAAATTCTATCAAAAGAATTCGAACGCTCGGGTTATAACAGTGTATGGACTGATGATGAAACAGATGAGTGGCTTCAGACAGTAGAAGATGGAATTGTAACATCCTGCAGCAGGAGTGGCGGAAGTCATGGATGGCAGCTTTATAGCATCTCCAGATGGACTGCGGCAGATGGGCGCAAACTGAAAAAACATCTTGAAATGGAATTTGAGAACAAAAAAAATACTCAGATATACTGGGATGACGTTGCAATGTTCTGCTATCCGGATGAATATCAGCTTGGTATATATGAGATGCAAAAAGGTGATATTATTGAAATCGACAATTTGCAGGAGCTTGCTGAGATAGATAGCAGCTATAAGAAATATATGGAGGATTAGTATTATGAAAGAGAAAAAAATTGATTGGATTATTACACTTGTGCCATTAGCAATAATTGTGGCATTGTGTATTCTATTTTTTGCATTACCTGAGCAGTCAAATGCCATACTCAGTCAGGTAAGATTTTTCTTTGGAGATACGTTTGGTATTTATTACCTTATTATAGGTTTAGGCATATTTTTGATATCTATATTTATAGCTGGTTCGAAGTATGGAGATATTGTTCTTGGAGAGCCGGATGAAAAACCAAAGTACTCATTCTTTTCATGGGGATGTATGATGTTCACATGTGGTCTGGCAGCAGATATTCTTTTCTACTCATTTTCTGAGTGGATTATGTATGCGACCAATCCCCACATTAAGGAGCTTGGAAGCATACAGGAATGGGCCGGTGTATTTCCTTTGTTTCACTGGAGCTTTATTCCATGGGCATTTTATCTTGTTTTAGCTGTTGCATTTGGTTTTATGCTTCATGTAAGGAAAAGAAACCGTCAGAAATATTCGGAAGCATGCAGACCTGTTCTTGGAAAACACACAGATGGTATTGCTGGACGTATTATCGACCTGTTAGCTGTATTTGCACTTTTAGCAGGAACAGCAACCACATTTAGTGTTGCCACACCTCTTATGGCAACAATTATTGGAGATGTGTTCCATATATCGCTTAGCAGAACAGCAATCAATATCATTATCCTTATAATTACATGTATAGTTTATACATATTCATTATTACATGGATTTAAGGGAATAAGCATTTTGGCAAAAGTCTGTATCTATTTCTTCTTTGGACTGCTTGCTATTGTACTGCTGTTTGGCGGTGAAACAAGATATATTCTTGAGACCGGGTTGTCATCTCTTGGCACTATGGTGCAGAATTTTATAGGATTATCTACGTATACCGATCCATTACGTAAAACCAACTTCCCTCAGGACTGGACCATATATTACTGGGCTTACTGGATGGTATGGTGTGTAGCAGCTCCTTTCTTTATTGGAAATATATCAAGAGGCAGAACTATCAGACAGACAATTCTTGGAGGATATGGATTTGGTGTTGGCTCTACGCTCATCAGCTTTATCATCTTAGGCAACTATTCGATGGGAAAACAGATGTCAGGAGCAGCAGATTTTATTGCGCAGTACAACAAGAGTGGTGATTTATATGAGTTGATAGTTACTATTCTTAAGACATTGCCATGTGCACCTTTGATAATGATAATAGTTTTAGTGACAATGATAGCTTTTTATGCTACATCATTTGATTCTATTGCCTTAACTGTATCATGTTACAGCTACAGGAAATTAGGTGAGGATGAGCAGCCGCACAAACTTATTCAGCTGATGTGGTGCATACTGCTTATACTTTTACCAATTGCCCTGTTATTTGCTGAGAGCTCTATGAGTAACTTACAGTCTGTAAGTATAGTTGCAGCATTTCCGATAGGCATAGTTATTGTGATGATAACAATCAGTTTTCTTAAAGATGCAAAAAAATATATGGGTGAATTAAAGAATAAACAGAAATAAAATAGTTCAATATATGTGTAAGAATGCTTCGCTACATGGTAGTAGGAGCATTCTTTTTTCGCTTACGTCCCTTACGCTGTGACGGAAATGTTGTTCAAATCAGTTCAAAGTACTAGACAAATTCCCTAAAATATTAGATAATGTATATAAATAATTTTACTTTTGCACCGCATAGGAATTCTTCAAAATTGATGGTTTATATGTAGATTTATCATAGTATACACATTGGTTTATGATTATGAGATATAATACACATTGAGCGGATGCAGCATAGGAGGTCGGCATGAAGAAGAAAAAAATAGTTATTGCACTCGGACATGATGCTCTTGGAACAACTCTTCCGGAGCAGCACGAGGCTACAAAGCATACAGCAAAGGCAGTTGCAGATTTTATCAGGGACGATTATGAGGTTGTTATCACACACAGCAACGGACCGCAGGTGGGCATGATTCACACCGCTATGTCTGAGTTTTGCAGGATTTATCCTGAGTATACAGCTACACCTACAGCAGTCTGCTCTGCAATGAGCCAGGGCTATATAGGATATGATTTACAGAATGCTATCCGTACAGAGCTTCTTGGCAGAGGAATTTACAAGACCGTTTCTACAATACTTACACAGGTGGTTGTTGACCCGTATGATGAGGCTTTTTATCATCCGACAAAGATCATTGGCCGTGTTATGACAGAGGCTGAGGCTGAGGAAGAGGAGAAGAAGGGCAACCATGTGACACAGGTCGAGGGAGGCTACAGAAGAGTTGTGGCAGCTCCAAAGCCTGTTGATATAGTGGAAAAGGATGCTATTAAGGCTCTTGTTGATGCGGATCAGGTTGTTATCGCATGCGGTGGCGGCGGAATTCCTGTTTTAGCACAGGATAATAAGCTTCAGGGCGCCAGTGCTGTTATCGAGAAGGATCTTGCAGCCGGAAAGCTTGCAGATACTCTTGATGCTGACAGACTTGTTATACTTACAAGCGTTGACAAGGTCTGCCTGAACTATGGCAAGGAGGATGAGAAGCCGCTTGATACCATGACTGTCGATGAGGCAAAGAAGTACCTTGCAGCAGGCGAGTTTGATGAGGGTACCATGGCTCCAAAGATTGAGGCGGCTATCGACTTTATCGGTGACTCTGCCATCCGTTCAGTGCTTATCACAAAGCTCAATAAAGAGGGCAAGACTGTTTCAGGTGGTATGGGCACTTTAATTACAAAGTAGAGCTTAATTGTTATAATTCACATATATCCCACACGTCTATATGCATTTTGCAGAGCAGATGTGTGGGATTCTAAATAAAAAGAGTAAGATAGAAGGTAACACAAAATGAGTGAGAAAAGGCTTCAAAAGAGAGATGAAATCTCAGATGAGTACAAATGGAAGCTTGAGGATATGTATGAGACAGATGAGCTGTGGGAGGCTGAGTGTGAAAAAGCGTCACAGATTGCAGAAAAGCTATCTGGATTTAAGGGACATCTGGCCGACAGTGCAGCAATGCTGCTTGATTTTTTTAAGAAGCAGGATGAGCTGTCTTATTATTTGGAGCGTATAGTGGTTTATGCGAATGAACGCTCGCATCAGGACACTGCCGTGTCGAAATATCAGGCATATGTGTCAAAGGCAGAGACGCTGACTGTTCAGGCATCAGGTGCGCTGGCATTTGCGAGTCCGGAGATTTTGCAGATAGATGATAAAAGGCTTGAGAGCTTTTACAGTGAGAGCAATGAGCTTATGCACTATAAGCGTGCGATTGATGAGATAATGCGTCAGAAAGAGCATACTTTATCGGCTGCAGAGGAGAATATCCTGGCGCAGTGCGGTGAGATGGCTGCAGCACCGGAGAATATATTCAGCATGTTCAACAACGCGGATATCAAATTCCCATATATCACTGATGTCGAGGGAAATAAAATACGTATCACGCACGGCAATTTCATAGACTTTTTAAGCAGCAAGGACAGAAGCCTGCGCAAGCAGGTGTTCCGAGGAGTGTATGATTCGTACAAGAAGTGGAGTAATACTGTTTCAATGATGTACATCAGCAAGCTGAAAAATGACACTTTTTATGCAAGGGTAAGAAAATATGACAGCGCAAGGGCCATGTATTTATCCGATGGCGATATTCCTGAGAGCGTATATGACAATCTGATCGAGACGGTTCACGCACATCTGCCGGCTCTGCACAGGTACATGGCGCTTAGGAAGAAGCTTTTAGGTGTGGAGCATCTGCATATGTATGATTTGTTTGCACCGATTGTGGACAATGTACAGACCACCTACACCTATGATGAGGCGAAAAAGCTTGTGGCAAAGGCGCTTGAGCCTATGGGAGATGAGTATGTAAGCGTACTTAAGTCTGGCATGGAGAGTGGCTGGATAGATGTATATGAGAATGAGAACAAGAGAAGCGGTGCGTATTCATGGGGCGCTTACGGCACTCATCCGTATGTGCTTTTGAACTATGCCGACAATCTGGATAGTGTGTTTACGCTGGCTCATGAGATGGGACATGCGATGCATACATACTATTCAAATGAGCATCAGAGCATCACCTACGCAGGATACCTGATTTTTGTGGCAGAGGTTGCATCCACCTGCAATGAGTCGCTCCTAATGCACTATATGCTTGAGCATTGTGAGGATGAGAATGAGAGAAAATATCTCATGACACATTTTCTGGACGGCTTCAGGACGACACTTTTCAGGCAGGCGCAGTTTGCAGAGTTTGAGCATATAGCTCACAGGAAAATGCAAAAGGGCGAGCCGGTTACCAGGGATGTGCTAAATGAGCTATGGCATGAGCTGAATGTGCAGTACTACGGACCGGATATGCGCGTGGATGATGAGATATCATATGAGTGGATGCGCATACCGCATTTTTACACACCGTACTATGTATATCAGTACTCGACAGGCTATTCGGCAGCAGTTGCTTTTTCAAAAAAGATACTTGAGGAGGGAAAGCCTGCTGTGGATAAGTATATAGGAAATTTCCTGTGCGGTGGATGCTCGAAGAATCCAATCGAGCTGCTAAAGAGTGCCGGTGTTGATATGAGCACACCAAAGCCTGTGGATGATGCACTCAATGTATTTGAGGATTATCTGAAGCAGTTTGAGGCAGCAACTAAGTAAGGAGAAATATTTTTATGGAAAGAATTAAAAGCTTTACAATTAATCATAATATTCTTAAACCTGGATTTTATATTTCAAGAAAAGACGGAGAAATTGTCACATACGACCTTCGTACAAGAAAACCAAATGCAGGCGATTATATGTCCAATTCAGCTATGCACTCAGTGGAGCATATGTTTGCAACATGTGTGAGAAACTCTGAGATTGCAGATGATGTGGTATATTTTGGACCGATGGGCTGTCAGACAGGCTTCTATCTCGTAGTGAGGGATGTCGAGCCGGGAAAGGTTTTTGAAATCACAAAAGAGGTCTTAAAGCAGATACTTGAGTATGATGGACCGGTATTTGGTGCATCAGCCATAGAGTGCGGACATTACGAGAATCTGTCACTTGACGAGGCAAAGAAGGAGTGCCGTGCATATCTAAAGGTGCTTGAGAGCCAGACAAATATGGAGTTTACTTATCCACAGTAAACGAGGACTAAAAATATAATAGCAAGATAGCAGGAATGGAGAAATAAAATGACAATAGGTGTAATTGGTGCAATGCAGATGGAGGTCGATGACTTAAAGGCTCAGATGACAGACACACAGACAGAGGTTTACAGCGGAGTGGAGTTTGTTGAGGGCAAAATCGGTGATCAGTATGTTGTTGCGGCAAAATGCGGAATAGGAAAAGTGTTTGCGGCAATATGTGCAGAGGCCATGATTTTGAAATATGATGTAGATATGATTGTCAATATTGGAGTGGCAGGAACTTTGACAAAGGACTTAAATGTGCTTGACGTGGCAGTAGCCACAAACGTGCTGCAGCACGATATGGATACATCGCCAATCGGAGATCCGAAGGGGCTTCTTTCAGGTATCAACATGATTCTGCTTCCGGCAGATACAAAAATGGTGGAGCTCATGTGCTCATGCTTAGCTGACAGGAATATCCACTACAAAAAGGGCAATATCGCAACAGGAGATCAGTTTATTGCCACAAAGGAGCAGAAGGATTATATTTCGAATACCTTTGATGCAATCGCAGCAGAGATGGAGGGCGGCAGCATCGGTCATGTGTGCTATGTGAACAATGTGCCATTTGCCATTCTTCGCTCAATATCAGACGGCGATGGCGGCGAGACAGACTACCAGACATTTGCGGAGAAGGCTGCGCATCAGTCGATTGAGGTAGTGCTTGAGTTTATCGGAAGGGCAGAAGAACTGAAATAGAGTTATTTCATTATTCATAATTTGTGATAATAAAGAATAGTATATAGCATGAGTGAATACAGAGCATACATGCAAAATACAAAACTACATAATGGGACAAAACGAAAGAAACGCCGACACAGATTCCTTTTTGGAGTGCTGCTGTCGGCGCTTCTTATTACAGGCGCTTTATATGGCAGAGAGTATGACATATCGCAGCTGAAAAATATAGAGGTGATGGAGACACTTAGCAGTGCTGTGAGTCAGTTCGGAGACAGAAAGCTGCCTGTATATTCGGTTCAGACAACAGAAAAAAAGATAGCCCTTTCATTTGACTGTGCCTGGGGAGCAGAGGATTTTGACAGTATGATGGAGACACTTGACAAGCACAACGTAAAGGCTACATTTTTTATGACAGGAGGATTTGTGAGTGATAATCCTGAATGTGTAAAGACGCTGGTTGAAAAAGGGCATGAGCCCGGAAATCACAGTGAGCACCACTATGATATGGCAACAATCACGGCAGGCGAGATGAAGACGGAGATAATGGATGTGCACAAAAAGGTCAAGGAGCTGACCGGAAAGGATATGAAGGTATTCAGACCGCCATACGGCTCGTACAACAATGAACTGATTGACACAGTGTATGGCTGTGACTATTATCCAATCCAGTGGGATGTGGATTCGCTCGACTGGAAAAACTATGGTGTGCAAAACATCATAGATACAGTGTGCAATCACAAAAGCCTGGATTGTGGCTCGATAATACTCTGCCATCTAGGCGCCAAATACACCTCGCAGGCACTCGATGAGATGCTCACGAAGCTGCAGGACATGGGCTATGAGATAGTTCCGGTATCAAAGCTGATCATGACAGAAGGCTATCATATGGATGCAAACGGTATGCAGATCAAGGACTGATCAATTTCATAAATCAATATTTTAGTCAATATTTAGTCAATATTTAGTCAATATTTTAGCCACTTACGATATTGTTATTTACAGACAAGTGTGTTAAACTAAAACTATATTTTAAAGAAGCTGTGAGACAGCTATGGGGGTAAATTATATGACAGATACAGGTTTTTTAGTAGCATTCTTTATAGTTATTTTTTTAGTTATCATCTTTGCGCTTGTCGCTGTAATCGGAGCCGTTACAAGTGCTGTTGCAGGTATCAATGATGATGAGGATGAGATTGAGGAAGAGGGCATTTGAAGCTGAAATAAATAAAAAATCTTAAAAGAGATTAAAAGACATTAAAAGACATTTAAGGACATCGAATTATATTAATAGTATAATTGGGTGTCTTTTTATTGTCAAAATCTCTTAAAAAAGTATAAACCAATTGAGTTGCAATCCGACACATTGTATAATAAAAGTATAACAGCGAATTAAATTTATTGTGAAAATCGCAGTAATCATTGTCTATTAAACTAATGCAGGACATTATCAAAGAAAAGAAAAAGGAGGGGTCAGATGATATCCAGATATAGTGTAAAAAAGCCTTTTACTGTACTTGTAGGAGTACTGCTGGTAATAGTACTCGGTGTTGTATCACTTGGCAGGATGACGACAGATCTGCTGCCGGATATGAGCTTTCAGTATGCACTTATCGTGACAACAGATATGGGAGCAAGTCCACAGGAGGTGGAGAGCGATGTCACCGCGCCGCTTGAAGCAGCTATGGCAACTACGTCCAATATCAAAAACGTAAGCTCAATGTCATATAACAGCTATTCTCTAGTGACATGCGAGTATGAGCAGAATGCCAACATGGATTCTGTAGTGATAGAGATGCAGCAGAAAATAGATCAGGTCAAGGCTGGCTGGAAGGATGGAGTGGGTACTCCGACCATTATGAAGATAAATCCGGACATGCTTCCAATCATGATGACTGCTGTGGATATGGATGGGAAAAGCAAGTCGGAAATCACAGACTTTGTGGAAAACACACTAAAGCCTGCAATTGAGAGTACAGAAGGAGTCGCATCAGTGACTGCAACAGGTGAGCTCACCGAGCAGATACAGGTCACGATGAATCAGGCCAAGATAGATGCGCTCAATGAGAAAATAAATAATGCCGTTTCAAAGAAATTTGACGATGCAAAAAGTCAGATGGATGATGCAAGCGCAAAGATAGAGAGCGGACAAAACGCAATCACATCGGCATCGGATCAGATGAGCGCGGGAGTGGATACGCTAAAGGAGCAAAAGGCAAAGCTTGCAGAGCAGAAGACTCAGCTAGAGAGTACACTTTCAAGCTTAAATGAGCAGAAGAGCCAGCTTGAAACAATTCAGTCAGCTCTTTCAGACTTCATGAATAGTGATACATATACAAAGACAATTCCGTCACTCAAAGAGGGCGCAAATGCACCGGGTGAAGCGGGCACAGCACTCAAAGCGCAACTTGAGCAGGTTAATAAGCAGATTGCAACACAGTTTTCAGGTCTCTCGACGCTTGGAATCAAGGTAAACACAGCAGATGATCTGCCTGCGGCAGCGTCAGCGATAGCACAGACTCTCATTCAGGTGAATACAGGTATAGAGCAGTGCCAAAGCGGGCTTGACCAGATAGCACAAGGAGAGACAGCACTTTTAGATGCCTATGATAATCTAAACAGTCAGGCAGCTATAAGCTCGATAAGCATAGGACAGCAGTCAGCACAGCTTGCAACAGCAGCGGCATCTCTTGACAGCTCAAAGAAGGAGCTTGAAAAGAGTAAGGATGATGCGCTTGACAAGTCAAACTTAAATGCAGTTTTAACAATTGACTCACTCTCGCAGCTGCTCGTCGCTCAGAATTTTGATATGCCTGCAGGCTATGTAAATGATTCAAATGGCACGCAGTACATAGTACAGGTGGGAGATGAGATAAAAACAATTGATGATTTAACAAATCTAGTGCTTATGGATATGAAGCTTGATGGAATAGCTCCTATTCATGTCGGTGATGTGGCAGATGTTGAGATGACTGACAACTCGGATGAGACATATGCGATAGTCAACGGTAATCCCGGAATAATGCTCTCCATGGAGAAGCAGACCGGCTACTCTACAGGAGACGTCACAGACCGTCTTTTGGACAAGCTTGATTCGCTGGAAAAGGAAAATGACGGATTACACACCACAGTGCTCATGAATCAGGGCGTATACATCGACATGGTTGTAAAAAGTGTGATGCAGAATATGATAGTGGGAGCAATACTTGCCATTTTCGTATTGCTTTTGTTCTTAAAGGATATAAAGCCAACACTTGTTATCGCAGCATCTATACCGCTATCGGTTATTGTGGCAGTGGTGCTTATGTATTTTACGGATATCACCTTAAATATCATTTCAATGTCGGGACTTGTGCTTGGAATAGGAATGCTGGTGGATAATTCAATAGTAGTAATCGAGAATATCTACAGATTAAGGGGAGAGGGATATTCGGTAAAGAAGGCGGCTGTTGAGGGTGCAAATCAGGTGGCAGGAGCCATTTTTGCCTCTACACTTACCACGGTAAGTGTGTACGCGCCAATCATTTTTACTGATGGAATCACGAGACAGCTCTTTGTAGACCTGGCACTTACGGTAGCGTTTACTCTTATGGCATCTCTTGTTGTGGCACTCACATTTGTACCGGCAATTGCTTCAGGCATGCTCAAAAAGACGAAGGATATAAAGCATCCATGGTTTGACCGTTTTAAGGATTGGTATGCAAATGTGCTCGGCATATGTCTTAGATTTAAGCCGGTGGTATTTATTGCGGCAGTAGTGCTTTTAGTCGGCAGTGGCGCACTTTGCATATCAAGGGGAATGACATTTATGGATATGGACATGGAGTCAAATCAGATTTCACTTACCATAGAGGCAAAGGATGACGAAAAGCTCGACTTCAAGCAGCTTACAGAGCTGTCTGATAAGGTCATGGACAAAATATCTGATATAAAGGGCATAGACACAATAGGAGCTACAGCAGGCGGCAGCTCGACCATGAACCTGATGAGCTCAGGAAGCGACAGCGTGAGCATGTATATATTGCTTGATGAGAAGTCGGATGTTTCATCGGATAAGGTAATAGATGAAATTGAAAAACGCACAAAGAATCTGGACTGCAAGGTAACAGCATCTTCACAGGCTATGGACTCATCAGAGTTTTTCGGAAGTGGTCTCTCTGTCAGGATTAAGGGTAATGATATAGACAAGCTGCAGAAGCTTGCAGGTGATGTGGCAGATATCCTTAAGGACACAAATGGAGTGATAGATATAGATGACGGTCTTGGAGATACAATCAATGAGCTTAAGATAACTGTGGATAAGGAAAAAGCAGCAAAGTATGGCTATACGGTGGCTCAGGTATACCAGCTCGTATCCGGTGAGATATCATCTCAAAAGAGTGCAACAACCATTACGACCGACATAAAGGACTATGAGGTATACTTACAATCTGCAGAGCAGTCTGATGTGACTGTGGACGACATCAAAAACCTTACATTTACCTATAAGGATAATGATGGCAGTGAAAAGGAGATTCCGCTCAGTGATATCTGCACTATTTCGCAGGAACAGACACTAAGTACCATTCATCGAGATGCTCAGACAAGATATATTACAGTATCAGGTGCGGTTGATGAAAACCATAATGTAACATTACTAAGCGATAAAATTAAATCAAAAATTAATAAACTTAGCATTCCTGATGGCTATTCAATAGACATGGAGGGCGAGGATGAGACAATAAATGAGTCAATGAGTCAGCTTGTACTTATGCTTGTGCTAGCAGTGATATTTATCTATCTTATCATGGTGGCGCAGTTCCAGTCATTGCTTTCACCGTTTATTATCATGTTCTGTATACCTCTTGCGTTTACAGGAGGCTTTATAGCTCTTTTCATCACGGGAAATGAGCTCGGAATCATATCAATGCTTGGCTTTATCATGCTGGCAGGTCTCATTGTAAATAATGGAATCGTGCTCATTGATTACATCAATCAGGCCAGGAGAGAGGGCATGAGCAAGCATGAGGCAATCATAGACGCAGGCCGTACAAGGCTTCGTCCAATACTGATGACAGCGATGACCACCATACTCGCAATGTTTACATCGGCGATAGGTATCGGAGATGGCTCAGATATGATAAAGCCGATGGCAATCGCAATAATAGGAGGTCTCGTATACGGAACCATCCTTACGCTTATAGTAATTCCATGTATCTATGATGCGTTCAACAGAGAGAAGAGCATGGTAGAGGAAGAATTGTAGCAGGATAGAAGGAAAAAAGCTGGAAATATAGAGAGTTGGAGGATTTTTACATGGCAAAGTATATTATGGCATTAGATGCGGGCACGACCAGCAACAGATGTATACTTTTCAATGAGAAGGGCGAGATGTGCAGTGTGGCACAGAAGGAATTTACGCAGTTTTTTCCAAAGCCGGGCTGGGTGGAGCATGATGCAGAGGAAATCTGGGCCACACAGCTTGAGGTGGCAAAGGAGGCTATGGCCAATATTCAGGCTACGGCAGCCGACATATGTGCGATAGGCATTACTAACCAGAGAGAGACCACAATTGTATGGGACAAAAATACAGGTGAGCCGGTTTATCACGCGATAGTATGGCAGTGCAGACGCACGGCAGAGTATGCGGATTCACTGAAAGAAAAGGGGCTTACCGAGACATTCAGAGAAAAGACAGGGCTTGTGATAGATGCTTATTTTTCGGCAACTAAGCTCAAGTGGCTCCTTGACAATGTGCCGGGAGCGAGGGAGAGAGCCGAAAGAGGCGAGCTTTTGTTTGGAACAGTCGAGACATGGCTTATATGGAAGCTCACTCAGGGACAGGTGCATGTCACGGATTATTCCAATGCTTCAAGAACCATGATGTTTAATATCAATACCTTAAAGTGGGATGATGAGATACTTAAGGAGCTTGATATACCAAAGAGCATGCTTCCAAAGCCAATGCCGTCAAGCTGTGTATATGGTGAGGTGAATCCTGTGTTTTTCGGGGGTCCGATCCCTATCGCGGGAGCGGCAGGAGACCAGCAGGCTGCGCTTTTTGGCCAGACCTGCTTTAGGGCAGGAGAAGCCAAAAATACATACGGTACAGGCTGTTTTCTGCTGATGAACACAGGTGAGATGCCGGTATCCTCAAAGAACGGACTTGTTACCACTATAGCCTGGGGCATAGACGGCAAGGTGGTATATGCGCTGGAGGGATCAATATTTGTGGCAGGAGCCTCTATCCAGTGGCTACGCGATGAGATGAAATTTATCGATTCTTCAACAGATTCAGAATACATGGCGAGAAAGGTAAAAGACACAAACGGCTGCTACGTGGTGCCGGCATTTACAGGGCTTGGAGCACCGTACTGGGACCAGTATGCCAGAGGAACCATTGTGGGGCTTACGAGAGGTGTAAACAAGTACCATGTTATAAGAGCGACTCTGGAATCAATGGCATTTCAGGTAAATGATGTGCTTGAGGCAATGAAGGCTGATTCGGGCATCAATCTCACATCACTTAAGGTGGACGGCGGCGCCAGTGCCAATAATCTGCTCATGCAGATGCAGGCTGATATCAGCAATGCACCGGTCAACAGGCCTGTGTGCGTGGAGACAACAGCCATGGGCGCAGCGTACCTCGCAGGGCTTGCGGTGGGCTACTGGGAAAGCATGGATGATATAAAGAGAAACTGGTCTATTGACCGTGTGTTTGAGCCGGAGATAGCGGCTGATTTGAGAGAAAAGAAGCTTAAAATGTGGAAAAAGGCTGTCGCCTGCGCATTTAACTGGGCGAAGGATGACTGAAAGTAAAAATATATATGGAAATTGGTAGGAGAAAATAACATGTATGATGTAGTAATTATAGGAGCGGGAGTATCGGGAAGCGCCTGTGCAAGAGAGCTATCGAAATATAACCTGTCCATCTGCGTAGTGGAAAAGGAGGAGGACGTGTGCT
>ULYB01038522.1_pt1 | contig 20175 bp, 17 predicted proteins | sample 1961761 | NCBI WGS metagenome assembly ULYB01 (sample SAMEA4835852, study PRJEB28245) | human gut metagenome | biome: gut microbiome; material: fecal sample | place: Denmark | collected 2008
GTCATGAATGGCATGTTTTTACCTTGCTTTCTAAAAATATTAAATTGTCATACCATTATGTTTTTTTACAAGAAAACAGTTAAAAACTATCACTTCAATAGGTAACACAGCTAAAATGATATATGAAAAGATACGTGTTATTAATGGTAATACCATAAACATTGACGGATACGACATTCTAATCACTATTTCAATAATAATTAATATCACTCCCATCCAAATTCTCCCCTTTTTAAACAATATATCTATTTTGTCCCAACAATTTGTTTCTTCACTGATTTTTCTATAACACCATTCACTTTGAATGATTCCAATTAACATTCCACCGAAAATCACAAATGGATAATATGGATGCTCTCCACTAGCAATTGTTGCCACCACAAAAAATAGATCAATCACACCTGTGATTAAGTGAATTATTTTCCGGCTCCATCCATTCAAGCGAAAAAACAATGTATATTCTCCAATTAAAAGATTAAGTGGAATCAAGATAGTAATAAGTCCTCCCTTTTCCAAATTCAAGTATTCCATAGCACTTACCTCCTCCGCCTATACATCCTCTAATAATTGTAACTCCTACAGCTTTACCAGAACCAGTATCTTCTCTTTACCGCCACATACACAGCTATTCCTGCAATTATGCCGATTCCACCTGCAATCAGTATATATCTGACCGCTGCGTTGCCATCTCTGATGGGCTTTGCCGTGATCATATACTTTCCTGGTGTGCTTAAATTAAGCCCGCTCATGTCCTCTGTACTCACAAGTTCGTATTTATGCTTTACGTTATTATATAGATACAGATATTTTCCTTTTACATCATCTATGTGCAGTGTCACTTCTCCGCACAGATACTCTCCATCGTTGAGATCGAATTTTATGCAGTCTCCTGCCCTTTCGAGTTCTATATCCGTATTAAGTTCATTTTTATAATTTACTATCTTTTTTCCGTCTATTATGATGCTGTAGCCGTCTCCAGTCACTTTCATCGATCTGCCTGCTGTGTACAGTTTATATAGCATCTGCTCACTTATTACAGGTGTTTCGGATACATCAGTATTTTCATCAAATGTCTGTTCACTTGTATTTTCTGCGTCTGTACTATCCGCTGCCATAGGTTCAGCCACAGAACTTTCCGTATCTCTGTTTACGATTACCGAAACAGCGCCCGACAAATCCCCATTTGAAACTATTATCGTAGATGAACCTGTCTGTTTTGCCGTTACCACACCACTGCCCGATACTGCTGCAACTGATGTGTTGGTTGATTTGTATGAAACCGTCTGCTCTGCCTCTGCCGGAAACACAGATACGCTCAGTTTAAATGCCGTTCCCGGCTTCATTACGAGATATTCTTTGTTTATATTTATTCCGGTTGTTTTTACTTTTACTGTCAGATTTACCTCTTTTATTATACTTCCGGCAGATACATATATGGTAACATATCCTTTTGAGATACCCTTTACTTCACCTGCTGAAGTCACAGTTGCTATATTTATATCAGATGAACGGAATGTTATCGTGCTTTCCGTGGCATTCGCCGGAAGTGCTGTGGCTGTAAGGTTTATTGTCTTTCCTACTTCCACTTCCTCCTCATGATCTGATATCTCGATATCCGTTACCGGTATATTCTGTCCCGTATCCTGTACGTCTGTTTTGTCTTCCTTGTCCGGTTCCGATGCATTGTCCGGTTCCGGTGTTTCATCCATATCCGGTTCTGCATCATTTGCCATATCGCTTTCTTCCGCTGTCACTTCTGCAGCATATACCGCCATCGGTAAGTACTCCATTCCCAAAGCCAGTATAAATATAACTGCAAATATTCTGATTCTGTTTCTTAACTTCATAACCTTATCCCATGTCATTTTCCGGTTTTTATTCCGAGTTTCTCAAGCACATAGTTAAAATATGTGACTTTATCATACTGTATCCTTGCAGCCGCCGTCATACCGTTAGTCACGCCTACCTTGTCTCCCTCACGGCTCAGCACATAATCCTGGTCTAGCACTATCATCACTTTAAACGCCCGGCTTGTCGCTCCATCCTGCCCTTCCTGTGTAGTGACATTGCTGTCTATCCGTGATACGCTTCCGCTTATCGTCCCATAGACATTCTGTGACAGACCGTCCATAACCACCTGCACTCTATCACCCTCATGCATTCTAGCCATATCAGATGTGGAAACATATGCTTCGAGATATCTCTGCGAATTTTCCGGTGTTATCGTTGCCACAGTGGTTGTTGTCTGTACAACCATTCCGCTCTTATAATTGCCCAGCATATGCAGAACTCCTGATGTGGTAGCTTTTACCTCATAAGCATCCTGCCCACTTGTCACCGCTGCAAGCTGTGCATCTATTGATGCAATTTGCAGATTCGCCTCTTCAATCTTTGCCTCGGCAGATTGTATGGCAGAATAATATACTTCATCAATCTTACCCTGATTGGTTTCAAGCTGTGCCTGTATCTGATCATCTGTATATCCATATGCCTGATAAGTTGATACATCAACCTTATTCTGGTCTATCTGAGATTTATATGTCTCATAGAGACTCCAGTACAAGCCATCTTCTGCCTTTGCCTCATCAAAATAATTAGTATCATCCTTTATTGACTTTATCAGAAGCTGATACTGGGATACCTGCTCCACATAAGACTGCCTGTTTTCTTCCAATTGTGTCTGCTGCAGGTCATAATCTGTACTTTTGACAGTAAAAAGTACATCCCCTGCTTTCACAAGCTCTCCCTCTTTCATACTACAATCAAGGATTTCCCCTGTATAACTGCACATCACATAGTTAGATTCATCATTTGTCACATTTCCCTGTGCCTGTATTGTATAAACCTTTGATGCCTTTGTACTCCACACCACGGCAATGGTCATAAATATAGCTACAACAGTTATCAGAATATATCCAAACGCAGGCGGATTTTTATCAAACAGCAGTCTTGATTCCCTTATTTCATCTAAACTCTTTACTCTTTTGCTCATATTTCTTTTATTCCTTTACAGGCATGAATACATCCGCAACCATGGTTTCATCCTCTTCATTCCTGTCCACATAGATAGTATAATTGCAGCCTTCAAGCTCTATGTCATTCTCAAATGCATAAACTCCGAGCTTGTCATAGGCAAATTTCAGCTTATCCTCCGGTCCGATATAACGTGCATAGAGACAGTTCTTTACACGTAAAATGGAATCCATCTTGTAAGGTGGTTCTACGTTGTGGATGAAGTTGTCTGTCTGAAGCATAAACTGCATTTTAATATCTACAGCTCCGTCATCTTTAATTTCAAAACTCGTAGCCTGAATTAATGGTCCAATCTGTTTTGCTCCATGAGTTTGTATATAAGTATTCAATTTATTAATTTCAATATCAAAGAGTTCATCCGATTCAGATTCTAAATCCACCTGCACAGATAATACATTTTGAAGTTTTAAAATTTTGTGTTCTGAAAGAGTTATTGTGTTCATATATTTTTATCCTAACTTTTAATAATTGTTTTTTTTATTTGCTTTTAATAAAAAAATTAAATTTAAAACATTTCCAACAATTACAATCAGCACTGTGAATATACTCAATACACCCTCAACATTTGGAATAACAAATATTGAACATAAAATTAGTAAAAATTGTACTATCACATATATTATTATTTTATCCTTCATCTAATAATTTCTCCCTTTATAATAAAATATTCTATAACTTACCTACTATAATAGTAGGTAAGTTTTTGTTCCTAGCAATATATATATCTTACTTTCTTCCCATTATATAATTTTCCAGATTTTAATATTGGAATATATGTGTTTAATCCACCTTTCGATGCTGCATAGCTCCAAACGGCTGCTGCAATTCCACAAGCTCCTGCTGTAACTCCTCCAGCTATTGCTCCTATTGGACCTGTCAAAGCTCCTATAATTGACGCTACACCAGATATAACTCCATAAGCAAGTGCTATTTTAGAACATTCTGCTGCTGTAAAGTGTACCCTATATGTATCAAACAATTTTCCCGAAGAGTATTTAGATACGCTAATTCCTCCTTCCATATAAGTCATCTCCTCTTCATTCATTACAGCATAACTGCTAGGGAGCACCAGTGCTCCACTGTAACACATATCCATATATGTGTACCTCCTTTTCTCTTTGTTTTATTTTTGCCATTCCAGTCTGCAGACAGTCCTGACTCTATGTAAAGCTTTTACATACAAAAATTAATCATCTAGGTGTAGCTCATTACACCCTCATCATCATTCTCAAAATTCTCAGCAAACTGTTCATCCTTATCTGAATCTTCTTTGATAACAAAATTCCCCCGCTGCATTTCCCACAGTCTGTAATACAGTCCTTTCCTCTCCAGCAACTGCTGATGTGTTCCCTGTTCTACAATTTTTCCTTTATCCATTACTATTATCTTGTCACAGTTTTTTACTGTTGCAAGCCTGTGCGCAATAATAAGCATGGTCTTTTTTCTGAATTTATTGTATATCATATCGAAGATTATATTTTCCGTTGCAAAATCCAGATTACTTGTGGATTCATCCATGATATAAAACTGATTTTCCTTTAGAAATGCTCTTGCAAGTGCAATTCGCTGTTTCTCGCCTCCACTCAGACCATTTCCTGCTTCCTCAAGATAAGTATAATACTGCATCGGCAGTCTCTTTATGAATTCATGGGCATCAGCGGCTTTGGCAGCCTCTTTTACCTCGTCAAGCGTTGCACTCTGTCTCGTAACTCTTATATTGTCATAAATACTTTTTGAAAAAAGCTCTATATTCTGTGGCACATATGATATCGCATGACGTATATCGTCATTCTTATATTCTGATATCTCCATCCCATCTATAGTTATATCCCCCGCCTCCGGCTCATAATATTTGAGCAGCAGCTTGGCTATTGTAGATTTTCCGCTTCCGCTTGCCCCCACAAGTGCCACTTTCTGTCCTTTTTCTATAATAAAGCTCACATCATCCAAAGCCGGTTTTCTGTTTCCGTATCTGAAAGTGACATGATCAAGCTTAATATCACCATCTATACTTGATATCTCCTGATACTGTCTCTCGCTTTTCTGTTCTCTCTCATAATCCATGATTTCAGAAAGCCTCTTCATTGAAATATTTGCTTCCTGAATGGATAACTGAAGGCTTACCAGATTGCCTATAGGATCCATAAAGTATCCTGCAAGTGTGTTAAATGCCATGAAGCTTCCAAGCGTCATGTTGTTATTTATAACCTGCATTATTCCTACATACAGAAGCACCAGATTACCAACTCCCGATATAACACTCGATATTGTTGACTGCACATTTGAAAGCATGCCCTCTTTATAACTTATCCTAAGAGATTTTATGTATTCCCGCTCTATGCTTTCGATCTCTATATCCTCATTGGCATTTCCCTTTATTGTCTCAACTGCGCGAAGCCCTTCTATTATTTCTGAGTTGAGTATGGATGACTGCTGCATCTGTTCTTCGTTTATCTTCTTATATGGCTGCTTGAATATAAATACGAGTACAATACTTATGAGAGTCATCATTATGATCACTGCAAAAAGCTTCGGGTTCATCTGAAAAAGTATTACTCCGGTTATCAAAGCCATTGATATGTCCATGATCAGTGATAATGCTATACTGGTAAATATGTCTTTTATGGTAAATGCATCCGAAAACCTGGTTGTAATATCACCGGTCTTACGGCTCGCAAAAAATTTCATCGGCAATTTGTATATATGTTCAAAATACCCCAGCATAAGTGGTATATCTATCTTTATTGACAGGTGCATAAGTATCCACTGTCTTACAAAGCTGACAAATGTCGAGGTCAGTGAAATTCCAAGAAATACCGCAAGCATCATCTTTAATACATCTTTTTGCTGATACGGAAGTATTTCATCATATATTATATTGTTAAAAAGTGATGATAAAATTCCCAGAAGTGTAACCAGAAGTGAGGCTACAAGCGCATATATAAACAGCTTCTTCTGTGGAAGCAGCAGCTTTATATATCTGTCAAATAACTTCGTTCCCTTTATCTTTTCACGCTCAAACTCACTATTTGGTTTCAGCAGGAGCATGGCTCCTGTAAATTTCTTATAAAACTCGTCTATCGTCAGTCGCTCTAGATCCTTAGCCGGATCACCTATTATCACATACTTTTTTGTGATCCTGAATATCACTACAAAATGCGATAAGCCTTCCTTTGTCACGATATTTGCTATAGCCGGTAATGTATATCTGCTAACAAAACCCTCTTTATCTACTTTTACAGCCTGACAGTTAAATCCAAGTTCTTCTGCACACTTTGACAATCCTATAAGGTTTGTTCCTTTCAGGTCTGTTCCCATCATATCACGTAATTTTGTTATTGTTGTCTCTTTTTTATAGTGCAGACAGACCATGCCCATGCAAGCTGCTGCACAGTCTGTTGCATCATGTTGTTTTATGAAAGTGTATCTCATTCTTTATTCCCTTATCTATCACTTTTTCATTTGATTGGTCTTGATTTTCATAAAAATCTCAGCATTATAATTTCGCTGTTGTTAATTTATTTATATCCGATAATCCAGATATCTTCAACCATATATACATGAATGACACGAATTCGTACACGTTTGACATTTAATCAATAATTTTTGCAAGAATCAACGAAATCGCTACCGAAATATTAGCAGCCATAACACAAAGCACTATTTCATTTTTCATTACTCCAAAAATTGCTGCTATAACAATTACAATTAAAATGATAGTCTGAAATCCCCATGTATTTAAGTGTTGCTTATGCTTTTCTTCTACTGTTAATGGTTTATTTTCTGCTTCAACCGGAGCCAATCTCAGTACAGTTAACACTGCTACCATATATAGCACCATCAAACACCATATATATTTTTTTCCCAATGCCAATGCAGACAACACAAATACAATAAAGGTAATCTGCGTATACAAGATACATTTAAGATGACTACGTGCATGATATCCTCCAGCTGTCAACCTCAACGGAGTATACACTGCTATGTACGGAATAAATGCTATAGGATATCCTATAACGTAATATGATAATATAACCATAAAAGCAACATTTATTAATGTAGACAAAATCAATTCCATACCATAGCAGTATGATTCCTTATCATCAGTCTTGATTATTGCATTTTTAATCCAAAACTCAACAATTAGTGTACTTGCTTTCTTAATCATTTCTTTTTTTCAATGAGTCTGGGATATCTGGCTGATGTGAAAAAAAGAAACATGTTGCATTCACAGAGACAACAGCAAGTACCATTGTAAATGTTGCAACGATTTTTGAAAATTTTACTATACCTTTTTTAACCATAATTCTTTGCTCCTTTGTTTTTATTCTTTACACTCTCAATTCTACTCAACATCACTGTATATACAATAGCTCATGCACTAACGACATAAATATACACACCTTTTGCATATATAGTAGTATCACTATCGTAAAATGATAGTAATACTATATTCAAAATATTAATTTTTTTACCTACAATATCTATAGTTTAAATATGAAGGCAGGTAAATCATGCAGGATACAGAATTCATAAAGCATATAGGAAAAATCATACGTTTCTACCGTTTGAAAAATAATCTAACACAAGAACAATTAAGTGAATATGCAGACTGCTCCTGCGGATTTATTGGTCAAATTGAACGTGGTGAAAGCAAAATTTCACTTTCTGTTTTATCAAAAATAATCAATACTCTCAAAATAGACGCAAATGAATTGTTTTGGGACACCGATACACGTACTTCTGAAAGTCAGCAATTGGATAATCAGATAGCTCTCTATGCCAAACAATTATCAATCGACAAAAAACATATTGTTCTCAATCTGATGGATGATTTGAAAAACCTAAATTAATCTTGTAAATTCAAAATTTATAATTTATAATCTTCATAGCTTAATTGTTTTGATAAGGGGATTATTTTTATGAATATTGCTATTTGTGATGATGAACAACAAGATATTGATATACTTTACAATTACTGCAAATCATGCAAATTACCATACAATATTTCTACTTTCTTGTCTGCCTCTGACCTGCTTGAGGCTTTTAAATCCCAATTTTATGATTTAATTTTTCTTGATATAGAAATGGATAAGCCAAATGGTTTTGAAATTGGCTCTATTTTAGCAGGATATTCTCCTCGTCCCGTAATAGTTTTTACGACAAACGCACTGCAGTATGCAGTCCGAGGATATGGAATTGCTTTTCGATTTTTATGCAAACCGATAACGATTACAATGTTTCAAAGTGTTGTCAGGGAGGCTCTTGACGAGATTCTTCCGCAAAAGGCAGCGGTAACGTGTGGTTCAACTCAGAAAATGATTTCTATAAACGATGTCATATATTTTGAGAGTCTGAACCGGCACATTATTTTTCATTTTGCAAATACATCCACATTGGAGATAAAGGATTCAATGGAAAATATGATTTCATTTTTTTCATATCCTTCATTTGTACAGATTCACAGAAGTTATTGCATCAATTTGAATTATGTGGACAGCTTTACACCACTTGCTGTCACTATGACTGACGGCTGCAAAATTCCACTTTCGCGGAAAAAACAGACCATTTTCCAAGAGCGCTTTAACAATTTGATACGAGGTACCATCAAATGAATTCTCCAATTGAAGTATATACCATTATTATAGAATGCCTGCTTATTTTCTACTTCTTTCATAAAGAGGTTAGACCTGTATACCCTTCCCGCAGATATATTATCCTATTTTGCATATCACTCTTTGCGGTCATAATGCTCTCAACCCTATATACACCTATGTTTATACGGCTTGTCATTATCAGCTTATTTTTGTTTTTATGCTATACTTTCTGCTTCAAATGCAAAATATTCCAAATCACCTATACTATTATATTATTTTTTGTCACGTCGATGTTTTCCGATGTTATTGGTGCGTTTGTACTTTCCAGACTTGGAATTTCAATAAATGAACTTTTAGGAATAAGTGAAGGACGGCTTATCTACAATACCACAAGCAAGATTATTCATCTGTTTTTGCTGGTCATAATTATTTTATTTACCAATGCCCGATTTGATTCAAAGGCTCTACTGCATGCCATACCACTCATGCTCTGCAATCTGTCAAGCATATTTATTCTGTTTGCCCAGTACACTACCTTTATTGACAATGGTAAATACTCCACCTTTGTGATGACCACCATATGTATGCTTGTTATCAATATAGTGGTTTGTGGATATACGGAAATAGTAAAGAAATCTTATGAATTACAGAAAAATCAGCTCTGTATACAGGAGCAGCTTGCCAAACAGGAGCTTTACTATCAGGATATCATTGCTCGTCAGGACGAATCCCGCGCACTTTGGCATGATATAAAAAAATACATGCTGGCAATGGAAAATCTGGTTTCTACGAAAACACGACCTCAAGCCGAAAGCCAGCTCTCTGCCTTAAAGAAAAAGTTTTCAAGCCTTGACCAAATGATTGATACCGGTAATTCCATTGTTGACGGTATCCTAAACTATGGCTCTAATAAAGCAGACAGTCTGGGAATCTCCATAAACTTTAATCTATGGCTGGATACTGACCTCAACATTTCGCCTGTTGACCTGTACATAATCATTGGAAACACTATGGATAACGCAATAGAAGCCTGCGATGCTTTTCCGGCAGGTCACAAACCCTCCATCTCATGTACGCTGCGCCAGAAAAATCATGTGCTGCTTTATGAAATATCCAATCCTATTCCACAGGTTTCCGTAAAAAAAGCCGGAGATATCCACGGATATGGACTTGAAAATGTCAAAGAATGTGTAAATAGAAATAGTGGTTTTATCTCTGTTAAAAACGAAAATGATATATTTTGTGTCTCTATAACACTAAACGTTTAATATGTCTTAAATCCGCGATATCACAAGCCTTCCATCCTGCACATCAACCCTGACCTTATTAGACTCTATCCCCGCTGCCTCAAGCATCTCATCGGTGAGTTTTATCCTGTGCGCCTTGTCCAAAACCGTATATTCCATTGCAGGGTGTTTCTTCAATTTCTCCGTACTTACCTTTCCGTCAGATATAAGCACTGTGCGGTCTACACGGCCTGCAAGTGCCATATCGTGTGTGACTATGATGATGGTTATACCAAGCTCTTTGTTCAGCTTATGAAACAGCTCATAGATTGTATCAGCAGTCCTTGTATCCACAGCTCCGGTCGGTTCATCCGCAAGCAGTATGTCCGGCTTATTTGCCAGTGCCACCGCTATCGCTGCGCGCTGCTGCTCTCCTCCCGATAGCTGAGCCGGAAGCTTATCCTTATGCTCCTGTAATCCCACTGCATTTAACAGTTTAAGGGCATAGCTTTTATTATTATCCTTGCGTTTTTTTATAATTTCTCTGTGTTTTAAATTATCGGTATTACCTGAATTTTCAAACATCATCACGGCTTCGACATTCTGCAGCACAGTCAGATATGGGAACAGATTTTTGGCACTTTTCTGCCACACAAAGCCCACCTTGTCCCTGCGGTATCTCACCATTTCAGCTTCTGAATATGTGGAAATATCTTTTCCGTCAATAGTGAGCACTCCAGCCGTTGGTGTTTCCAGTCCTCCTATCATATTTAAAAGGGTGGATTTTCCGCTGCCGGATTTTCCTATTACCGCAAGCATCTCCCCTGTTTCCACCGTCAGGTCAAGCCCCTCCAGTGCCATCACCTTTTTATCGTCTGTCTCATATATTTTTACCAGTCCATCGCAGTTTATCATCTACTTTTCCCCCTTTTAATTTAAATTACTATGCCGTCACTAAGCTCAAACACTTCATCCCCCAGCTCCATCAGGTTCGGATCATGCGTGGTCATAACTATTGTGATGTCCTCATCGTCTATCAACTCACGGAACAATCGCATGACTTCAAATCCAGAAGCGGTATCGAGTGCTCCTGTCGGCTCATCCGCAAAGACCACCTTCGGGCGATGAACCACAGCGCGCGCTATCGCAACTCTCTGCTGCTCACCTCCCGATAACTGATCCGGCATATGATCCATGCGCTTTGAGAGTCCGACACGCTCCAGCAGCTCTGATACTCTGTCATGCGTATTCTCATTTATCACATCGTTTTTTGCATCTCCAATGTCATTATCCATATCAGTCAAATTCTTTTGTATCTGACGTTTATTTTTTGCAAGTCTAAGGGCAAATTCCACATTCTCATATGCCGTCATCGTGGGAATTAGTGCTATAGACTGGAATACAAATCCCATCTCATACCGCCTTAGCATTTCCCGGTCTTTCTCGGTCATCTGCTCGAGATTTTTATCCAGAAACTGCACACTTCCCTCTGTCGGCATATCAAGCGCACTAAGGATATTAAGAAGTGTGGTCTTTCCGGAGCCGGAACGCCCTTTTAAGATGGCAAGTGTTCCTTTTTTTATCTCCATGGATACTCCGTCAAGTGCGTGGACTGTTGTACCATCTCCCGCCTTGAAATATCTTTTTATATTTTGAGCAATTATCGCATTTTCCATATGTCACGACCTCATTTACCACGCTATAAAAACCTTCTACCGACTACCACAAAATCATTTTTATCTGCTAACTATCTTCTCCAAGCCTTAGTGCCTGTGCTATCTTCATACTCTTAAGCAGTCTGCTGATAACCACATAGCATACGGCTACAGCCACGAAAAGTACTCCTGTAAGCTCCAGCATATCAGATGGATAAATATATACATTTACTCCGATATTGTGTTTCTGCGGCAGATATATGATCGATATGAGCCTTACAAACATCGCTGTTGCAGTTATACCTATGCCTGCTCCCGCAAGAAGCGGCAGAAATGATAAAAATATCTGCTCGTTTAAAAGCATTGCTTTTACCTCTCTCATTCTCATTCCCATTGCGCGGTATATACCAAACTGCAGCTCCCTCTGTTTTAGTGTCATAACCCAATACAGCAAAAATCCTACTGAGCACACTATCAGTGAAAGTATAAAACTTAATGTAAACATACCGTTTGTGATCTGCACTGTGGCTGAGTTTTTATTCTCGTCTATAAGCTGCTGCGCGGATGTTAAATTTTTGTATATATCATCCACCGTTTTTCCCTTTGACAGGTTCATCCACACACTGTACGGTGTCATGCCGAACTTTTCCACAACCGTAGCATAATTTGCAACGATCAGGTATTTCTCCTGCTCGGTCACATTTTTGTCTGCATCTGTCTCATAGGTGTAACGCTCGTAGCCCGGAAAACCTTTTACTATGGCACATACCTTTACATTCTCGGATGCGTAGATCTGATCTTCATCGACAGCCTCCGGTACATACCTTGAGTAATTTAAGCTGTCACCAACTTTAAGTCCCAGATCTTTTGCCAGATTTGACGAAATGATGACTCCGTCCGGCTCTTTTGCCAGCTCATTCAGGTAATTGAACCAGTGAGAGTCATTAATATCATCATTTTGGTCACTCTGCAATTTCGCAGTCTCACCGAATTCTTTTGTGTTTATCGCCATAAGATATGCATCCGAAACCGAACCACTGCCTGCGGAAATGTCTACCCGCTCGTCCTCAAGCACACGCGTGACCCCGTCACAGATGCCCTCATTTTTGAGCGACTCGTATTTACCGAAATCAGGCTCGTCATACATCCAGCTTACAGAGCCATCTTTATTCTTCTGTATCCTGAGTCTGAAATCTTCGTTGTATATCGCATCACAACCCACATTGTAGACGATCCGTTTTTCCATATTGCTGTTCATGGTGCGCGCCATATTCGCGTCAAAAATACCGCCAGCCACTGTCATGATAAGAAATACTGCCAGAAATCCCTGATTGTATCTGGTTCGTTTTAGCTGTAAAAATGATGCATACATTGCCGGAGAAAAATGCTTTTTAAAGAGCCTGTCCACAAGCAGAATAATAAGTCCGGTAAGTCTTACGCACAAAAGTGCCGCTGCAAATATAAAAAGCGAATTGTCCAGTATCATGACAGGATCTATGCTCCTGTTCTCAAGAACAGATATCGCAAGCGTACTCTTCTGCTTGTTGTAATTGTAAAGCAGATATGCTGACAGAGCCAAAAGTATAACATCTATAAAGCATTTCTCCCAAAGAGGCTTTTTCTTTGATATTCGTCCCCTACTGCTGCGCTCTGATATGGCATCCTTTGATTTTTTCCACACCGGAACTGTGATAAACAGCACCATGATAACTGCCGCTGCCACCGCATAGACAAGCATCTGCCATACAAATTTGTAAGTGCTTATATCCTTTGCCGTAAATCTTAAAAATCCGTCTGTAGATGCGGCAGCCCGGCACATTATATATCCGAGTACTATTCCGAGTACACAGCCCGCGATCGCTATTATTCCCGACTGCTGTAAGTACAAAATAAATACCTGTAATTTTGTCGCACCACGGCTTCTTAAAACAAGTATGTCATTTTCCTCGAGCGAAAGTATCTGTGCAGATATCATTCTTATAAATAAAATCAAAAGCACAAGACACGGCAGCTCCAATGCCCAAAGCATCAGCTTTATCGTCTTCTGCTGTGTAAAAAAGCGCTCCAGCGTATCACGGATGTTGTCATTGTAGAGCTTGTCAGCATCCTTAAACTGTTCCATATAACCGTCATAAAGTGAGGCATTTTCCGTGTTGATCTGCCTGTAATCCAGCATGAGGAAATCACTGTAGCTGATATTGTCCTCGCTGTAATACTGCATCATTTCGTCAAAAACATCCTGCGAAACAAATATCACATCGCCCATATCCGAAAGCGTCTTGGCCCAATATGGATCGTTTATATCTTTTTCACGGCAGATCTGTGATATGACGAAAGAAATTTCCTTTTTCCCACTGCCATCAGGTACATGTAAATAGACTTTTTCACCTGCTACAAGTCCGTAGTGATCCATTGTCTTTTCGCTTATGCTGCACTCGAATGTGGCTGTGTCAGACTGAGACTTTACAACCTCAGCGTACTCCGAAAGTTCCGGCAGATATCCTATTGTAAAATAATTGTTAGGTCCTCCAAACTCTGTATCTGCGCGTCCGCCTGAGAGTGTGATAAGCTGCTGTGAGGAAACCTTGTTTATATCCACGTATTCAGTCCACTTCTTTTCGTATCCTGACAGCTTATCAAGTACTGACTGCGAATCAGGATAATCTGCCACCGCATATGTTCCCTCGCGGCTCATCTGTGCAGGAAACTCATTCTGCTGTGTGGCATGATCCGTAAAAAGTCTGTCGAGTATCTGATTGCCCGCGCCCTTTTCAAACATAGGGTGGCACACAAAAAGTGCTATAAACAAAGCCACTCCCATAAGCAGACACAGATTTAACCATTTTCTGTTTTTTAATTTATTAATTACGAAGCCAAACATATTTCATCGCCCTCATCAATACCGTAAAGCACAAGTGTATTGCTGCCTGATGTATAATCGCTCAATATTACCGGCTGCTTTACCACGCTGTCCCCATCAATTTTCCACACATAGTAGGATATATCATCTTTGTCCATCGGATTGACCTGCTTGTGTATGATCGAAGTCGGCACCACTACCACCTTTTTAAAAGAAACATAAGAAAACTTTACAGCTGATGCCCTGGTCAGATCATCCGGTATTCCATTGTCAAGTTTTATATAAAATGCTGCATTTCCATATCCCGAATCTGTGTTTCCGGTAATATGCACACCTTTATCATCCTGATTTATATATCCCTTTTGAGCTTCCCTGCCGTAACCGGCAAAACCGATACAGCTTCCGTAGATCGTTGTACCGTCCAGCTCAAGTGATACGCGCTCTCCCACATCTGCTATATTGTCCTTATATACTTTATAGCTATTGCTATCCTTTACCTGAACCAGCAGTACGTCCGTGGAATTTCCGGTTATCTGCAGGATATCTGAGCCTTCCTCCACATTATCTCCTGCCTTGACACTCACCTTTGAAACTTTTCCATCATTTTTGGCATATACTGAAATATTTCCTTTGCCGTCATTTCCTGCGCTTATGCTGTCATATGCTGACTGTAGCTGGGAAAGCTGATAGGTGTGGTCTGCACAGGCAAGTTTTTTCTGCAGATTCAATAATTGTAAATTCAGTTTCAACTGCTGCTCATCATATGCTGTATCCGGCTTTTCATCCTGCCGGTTATTTTCTTCTGCGCTACTACCACCTTCAGATAAATCTTTTATCTGTTTATCGTAATCAGCAATCTTCTGCGCATAGGATTCATTCTCCGAGTCGATCGCATTTTTCGCCTCTGTTATGGCAGCTTTGCCCTCTCCGGTATCCACCACGTAAAGCAGCATCCCCTTTTCTACCGTATCGTCCTGCTTCACATTGACCGATACGATCTGCCCTTCATAATCACAGGTTTCGGTTATCGTCCCTGCGTCAGATCTGCTGTAGCGCACACCGTAGTTTGCTATATCAAAATCAGACCTTGTTACCGTATATTTGCTATACTTTGTCGGAACCTGATCTGTAGAATTATAGTAGACCAGCTCCCCCTCTTTTAAGCCCTCTGTGACCTGTGTATAGTTTTCATCAGACTCACCTGTTGTTATGATGCGTTTCTCGCGGCCGCCCTCATCATTTTTCACATAGACATATCTGGTATCGCCTTCCTTATAGATGGAATCTTTTCCCACGACAAGTGCCTGATTTGCTTTTGTCTTTTCAAAATATACCGGATACATCTGTCCTGCCGTAAGAAACGGCTTTTCCCTGCTTTCCACGCACACATCCGGATAGCGGTTGTTTATCTTCGAAAGTACCAAAACCTCTGATGTATATTGAGACTCGGTGACATCATATTTTTCGCCATCGACTATCACATATTTCTTGTCATAATCGCTGTATTTGTACTCATTTATGGCTGTGCCCTTTATATCCAGCACAAGGTCATCCGTATCTGAGACAATGACTATATTCTCGTATGCCGCAGCAGACCTTCCATCTGTCAGCTTCTTAGTGTAAGTGACAAGACCGCTGTGGGCTGCCTTAAGCGTTCCATCATCAACGAGCTGCTGATATAAAGCTATCTGCTCATTGATCTTTTGCACGCGGTATTCGTGAAGCTGCTTATCGTACCGCTGATTTTCCTGTTCTGTAGCGATCTGTTTGTTGTAATCCTCGTCTGTACTTTCATTTTTCTCAGTCTGTTCTGTTGAGAATTCGCCCGTATCCGCTACACGTTCATCAATATTTGGTGCCGCCTGACTCTCCCATAATTTGATCTGCGTATCCGAGATCTGAGCGGATATCTCATATGTCTCATTCTCATGCGCCAGCGCATCCTTACATTCCTGCAACTGTTTTTTTGCCTCATCCACATCACAGACAGCAAGCACATCCCCTACATTTACTGTATCTCCCGGCTCCACATATATCTGTGAAATGTTTACGTTGGCACTGTAGTAATTGCAGTAATCCCTAGGAACTGCGGTAGCCATCAGCACCTGTATGGAGCCGATCGTACCGTATTCCACAGGTCTATAGGCTTCATTTAACGCTATAGGTTCTTCAAGCTTTGGTATGCTGCTTTCTGTCATTTTTCCACAGCCGCCTGCCACAAACGATACACATATCCCCAGTACTGCCAGTTTTTTTATTGATAAAAGGTTTCTGTTCTTCACTGCAAAACCACCTCATCCCCGCTTTTAAGTCCTTCTGTGATGATCCGGTAGTCTCCCACCTGATCTGCGACACTTATCCATACCGCCTGTCTGTATCCATTCTCATCCAGTGTGTATACAAAATACCTGCCATCCTTCTCATGTACTGCGTCCTTTTGCACATACACAGCATTTTCTATAGCAGGGCGCGTCACTTCCATGGAAAATATCTGTGCATCCGATACTGCCGACATGTCCGATACCGGTTCAAAAACAAGCTTTTGATCGTCCACCTCTTTTACCTTAAGTTCAAACTCTATATCAGATGCTGTTGCCGTGTATATATCACCTACATTAAAGTCATAACCTTCCGGTCTGTCAGCCTCGTAATTGCCGTTTCCGCTGATTTCTGTTATAAGATTGCTGCCCGGTTCAAAAACTCCCGCCAAAAGTGAATTGTCCATTGCTGTGATCGTACCATCCTCTGATGCCGTGATCTGATATCTCGACAGTTTTTCCTTAGCCTCATCAAGATAAAGCTGCGCAACCTCTGTATCCTTATCAAGCTGGGCTATATCGCTTGAATAATCCTGAGTATCATCGATTTTCATAATAGCCCTGTAGTGCTCTGCCAGAAGCTTATTCTGACTGATCTGCCCGCTGTAGTCCTCAATCTTTTTCTGTATCTCCCCGGATTTAAAAGCCACCAGTATATCGCCCTTTTTCACATGATCACCCACTGCCACATTTACCTTTTCAAGCGTAAGCTCCGTGTTTGTCGCACCATAGGAAAACCTGGTATAGCCCTGCGCGCTCAGACTGATGGTAGTCTGCGGTGTGAGTGAACCGCTCTGTACCGTAACTGTCTGGTATGATATTTTCTCGTAGGAAGCTCTGTGCGTCTGTGCAAGCTCCTTTTGTGCCGCCCCACATCCTGAAAATAAAATAGAGGTAATTGCAGTGGCAAGTGTCAAACGCCCTATATATTTTTTCTTTTTATTAATCATATATTTTCCACATCTTTTCCAAATAAATATGAACCTGATCTATTATCTAAAAATGTAACTCCATGTATAAACTTTATTGCAGCCAATAACAGTATCTTATATTAGATCATCACTCCTTATGATCGTGCCGTCTATCGCATTCACATACACCGGATATCTGTCGTAGCCCTTATCCTGTTTTGACAGACACCATGCCGGAACATAAGTACATTTATCCTTGTCAGATGCATCCTTCAAACGGATATATCCGAGCTTTAGATTGTTGTAAGTGTGATTTTGTGTAAAATCATACTGATCTGAGTTTTTTGTCATGTCATCCTTGATGATCTCTTTAATAGTGTCCATTGACAAGAGTTCTACGTTTTTTGACTCATTTACAATATCAACCGGGTAAGAAACAGTAAATTCCGTTACTCCCTGATCCGTCACAATAAAGGAACTATTGCCATATGGCATAAAATCATCATAGTTATCGAGATTCTCCCATATATCCATATTCCGGGTGAAATCGAGTGACTTGCAAAACGCTATACCATCTACACCCTCGCCATAATCTATGATATATCCCCACGCTGTATCCTTTATAACGCTCTCTGTATCATCAGTTTTTACGGTATCATCGCCATCCTCTATCACTCCTGCACTCCACTCGTAGTCTGAGGTTCCTATATATACCTGTGAAGCCCTGCCTAATTTATTTTGAAATTCTTCTGCCTTCTTTACAGCTTCTTCTTTGTTCAATACACACTCGTTGTCATATGAAGATGTAGTATCTCCACCTGTAGAACCTCCATTAAGGCCCCCTACACCCTGTTCCTCTGCAAATGATGGTGGTCCGTAATAGCCATACTCACTGCTATCATATGATGTGCCCTCACTTCCTGCCTTAAGAGGCTGTGCTGAAATATATTCAAGCGAACCGTCCTCAGCAATTCCAAACCTAAGCTCACAGAAAACATTACCAATATATCCCAGATACTCATTACAATCCGTATAGTCTGTGGCTATTTCACGCGTATCAAGTGCAGACGGTTCTGCCTTTTCATACTGTTCCAGCAGATCATTTTCAATTTTCATCACCCTGCTGACGCCCTCTTCTGTGGTAAGTCCCGCATCAATTTCCTGCTGATATCCGGCAATCGCATTTTTTACAACTTCCATACTGTGATATATCTCTTCTTTCGTATAATGAGGTATGTCGTGATAATATACGGTACTATCGCCAAAATAAGCCTCTATCACACTCTTTTTGAAATCGGCACCCACCTTTATATTCTTCACCTCAACAACCGACATGCTTTTGCAGTCCGGCAGGGTAATGTCTGCTGAAATATCCACATCCACACTTTTGTCAGATGTCTCAACAGAAAAGCTGTCATTCCATTTCGTACTGTCGTCAAACGCACTTATATCGCTTCCTGCTTTTGTGTTTATATTTTCAGTTTCCATATTGTAATCTACTTTTTTTCCTGAACAGCCTGTGAGTGAAATGATTACTATCGCTTCAACGATCGTCATAGCCGCTGCGAGTATTCTTGTGTGTTTTCTCATATGCCAATCCTCCCTGATATGTCACATTTTTTCTACAACATAATTATTCCTGTGAAAGTACGGTCCGATGTAAACATTCTGTATCTTAACTCAGATCGTCCGGATGTATCACACTTCCGTCAATCGCGTTGATAAATACAGGGCATGCATTTGTAGTGTCTTTCTGCAGCAATTCCAGACTCCATGCCGGAATATAACTGTATTTTTGCATATCAGTCCGGTTGTTTACCCTTATGTATGCAAGTTTTAGAGTGTAATATTTTACATTTGTATCCAGTACATATTCCTCAGCATTGTTTTTAAGCTCATCCCGGGCAATATCAAATATATTTTCTAAAGGAAGCATTTCTACATTTTCCTGTTTTCTTACTATACTTACCGGGCAGTCTATATAAAAAGTACATATACCATATTTATCAACATAAAAATTGTAGAATTCATTATCAAAAGTATCCTCTATACTATCACCATATTTCATATTGTATCCGCTGTAATCCATCGGATTTAAAGCATCATCAAATAATATTTTGCCAACTCCGATATTGTAGTAAAATCTATAACCACTTACACACTCATGTATATCATCTTCCTGATACACATGATCGGCTCTTTCGTTATATCCACTCCATTTCAGCTGCGAGCTCTCAGTCTGCGGGATGGATGAAAAACCTGTCTCTTTCAAAAAACTGTCTATCATATTCCCCGCTTCTTCTATTGTGATACCCGATTCATTTTCCTCCTGCGCGATTTCCTCTCCCGATGTATCCTGTGAATCCGTGATATCATTTACCGTATCATATTCCATGAGTGAATCCGGTCCAAAGTATTGCTGCACATATCCATCGTTAAATATATTGCTCCACTCGTATTCATTACTTCCTGTCTTTTTGGTATATCCTTCAATCGGACCTGCGCCAATTCCCGACAGCCATTTATTTTCATCACCATCTGCAACAAAATTCACGTTATACCAGGTGTTTCCTTT
>ULYB01044883.1_pt1 | contig 19437 bp, 12 predicted proteins | sample 1961761 | NCBI WGS metagenome assembly ULYB01 (sample SAMEA4835852, study PRJEB28245) | human gut metagenome | biome: gut microbiome; material: fecal sample | place: Denmark | collected 2008
ATCAATTGCAGATTCAAGTTCAGGCGAATTGAAATTGATGTTATCTTTAACACCAACAATGATATACCCATCGCCCTTGATAACCCAAGTTGCGATTTCTTTGGCGTGGTTTTCGACTAATTTTTTCCGTTCAGCATGGCTGAGAGAAGAGAAATAAGCGGCCAAGTTTTGCATCATCATAAGATATACCTCTCATTTTATAAAATTATGAAGCGGATTGGCTTCACACAATTTCTTATTATAACATAGAAGTTTTTTATTTTCAATAGAATTAATAAAAAAATATATTAAGTATTGTGCTTAATGAACAAAGGAGAACAGTATGAAAACAAAAGAAAATAAAGGGGTAACATTGATAGCATTAGCAGTAACAATAATAATAATGCTAATATTAGCAGGAGTAACAATATCAACCTTAACAGGAAATAGTGGAATAAGTAGTAATGCAAATCAAGCAAGAATACAAAATGAATTAGCACAATATAAAGAACAAATGAAATTATATTTAGCAGAAAAAAAGGTCGAAAATTATGATTTTTTTATTGAAAGTCTAAATGCTGGAAAGGAATCACTTATATATGATGGAAAGCCAGATTATGAAAAAGGAAATATAAAAACCATAATACCAAATATAGCAGATGAATATATTGAGTGTTTGCAAATAATAAATGGAGAATTATATATAAAAACAAAAGATGAAAAGAAAATAAAAGCAGCGCAACAATTAGGAATCCAGGTAAATCCATTTGATATAACAGATGATGGAGAATTATTATCAACTAAAGCCAATTTGAAATTAATAAATGGTGAAGGAACGCTAGCATTACCAAGTCTTGTAAGTAAAATTGGAATGGGAGCTTTTTCTGGTGTTGAAGGACTTAAAACAATAATAATACCTTCAAGTGTAAAAGAAATAGGAGACTATGCATTTTCATATAATAAAGAAATAGAAAGAGTTGTTATTGAAGGTGATTTAAAAAGAATAGGTCATTATGCATTTGACCAAGCAACTAATTTAAGAGAAATTAATTTGCCAAATTCTATTTCAGAAATAGGAATTTTTGCTTTTAGAAATACACAAATAAGTGAAGTAACAGTACCAAAAAATGTACAAACTATATCTGTTTTAACATTTGGAAATTGTAGTAAACTAAAAAAGATAGTATTACAAGAAGGATTAAAAACTATAGAAGGAAATGCTATTGGAGGACCAGTTGAATCAATTTCACTTCCATCAACAGTCACATCTATAAATGCTCAAGCATTTATAGATTGTTATAATTTAATTAATATAGATGTAAGTAAAAACAATAATTTTATATTTGAATCTGGAAAATTGTATAATAAAAATAGAACTGAAATAGTATTTATAACCAAAAAAGCTCTTGCAAATCAAAATGTGTTTGAAATTAATGATGGCGTAGAGTATTTTAATACAGATATAAGTTCATATTCCGGTATAAAAAAATTAGTAATTCCAGCAAGTTTAAAAAGTATTTCAGCTAAAATATTACCATCATCAATTGAGAATATAGAAGTAAAATCAGGAAATACAAATTTTATTTCAGAGAATGGAATTTTGTATAATAAAAATAATGGACAATTAATAGTATGTTATTCAAAAAATACAAATGTCACTATACAAGAAGGAATAAAATCAATATCTAGTTATGCATTTAAGCTTTCATCAGGAATAAAAGAATTAACATTTCCAGAATCATTAGAAACAATAAGTGGACATTCATTGGATTATATGTATAGTATTCAAAATATAAATATGGGAAAAAACGTAAAATCCATAGATTCGGTGTTTAGACCTGGAAATTATAGTGGAAATATTAATATTGATTCACAAAATCCATATTATGTAGTTGAAAATAAAATATTATATAAAAAGAATAATGGAAAGAAAGATACATTAGTAAGTGTATTGTATAAGATTGATGGAACTATAGAATTAGATTCGAAAGTAAAAACGATAGGCTATTATTCATTTTATGGGCAATCTGGTTTAAAAGAATTAGTAATTCCAGAAGGAATAGAAAAAATAGAAGCATCAGCCTTTACTAATTGCCCTAGTCTTTTAAAAATTGAGATCCCAAAGACAGTAAAAAGCATTGGAGATTCATGTTTTTCTGATAATACGTCTTCATTAGAAGAGATATTGATAAAGAATAAAGAGAACTCTATTACTGGGGCACCATGGGGAGCTGCAAAAGGAATGAAAGTTGTTCAATGGAAAAAATAATATAAGAAAATATTATACTTGACATAAATATATATAATGCTTGAGGCTATTGATTTTCAATGACAAAAGCCTTATAATAAATAATGTAAGCAGAAACTGTTGATCTGGCAGTGCCAGAAGGAGGAAAAAATGAGTAGGATCATAATTAATATGATGTATTAATTATTTTCGGCTTGCCGGCCACGCTATAAGCGGAGGAGAGCAAAAATGTATAATGATACTAGTTGACCTTAGAGGCTGTTCCGAATGGAACAGCCTCTTTTTATATACTAGGAAAGTTCTCTGAACTTCCTAGTATATAAAAGCTACAATCGCTAGCCATTTGAGATTTTCTCCTTTTAGTCGAAAACTCAAATCGGGCGAGAACAAAGGGCAACTACGTTGCTTTGTTCTGTATAAAAATAAGAAAAATTTATTTCAAAATTCAATTGCAAATAAACACAAAATGTGATAGCATAGAGCAAGACGAAAAGAGAGAAAAAGAAGGTGAAAAAAGTGCCAGAAACAGAGCAAAAACATAAAAGCAGAAAAATAGGAGATTTATTTAGTGATTATAAAACAAATAGTAATATAGAAGATGCAGAAATAGCAAGAATGAATTTACTAAAAAAGATAAACACATTAGAAATAGAAATGCAAGCAAAAGAATATATAGAAATAAAAGAAATATGGTACTTTGAAAAATTCTTAAGACAAAGATTTCAATTTGAGCAAGTGCATATAAAAATAAAATATGCAGAAGGAGTAAGAAAAAAACCAATAGCAGATGAGTGGGAAAATATAGTATGTTTAATGGCACATAAATATCCTTTAATGAAACCATTATTATTATTAAAAAGTCAAATTGAAGTAACAGAAAATCAAATAAATGTATATATGAAAATACAAGGTGCAGATTTTCTAAAAGCAAGAAAATTAGATAGAGAACTAGAAAGTGTAATAGAAAACATATTTGGAAAGAAATATATAGTAAACATAGAAGAAAGAATAAATGCAGAAGAAGTATTAAAACAAAAAGAAAAAGCAAAACAAGTACAACAAAAAGCAATAGAAAATGTAATGAGAGAAGCGATGGAAGCACAAAGAATGGCAGCAGAAAAACAAGCACAAAATAGTGGAGAAAATATGCAAAATAATCATCAACAACAGAGTCATCAAAATCCATCAGCACAAAATTATGAACAATATCCAGCAAGTGAAATGCCACCAATACCAGAAGGTGTATATAATGATGTAGATTATGCAATGCCAACAGATGCAGATATGGGATATATACCAGAAATGCCAGAAAATGAAGAACCTTCAAATATAATCTTTGGTAAGCCATCAAGAGCAAAAGAAACACTATTCAAAATAAAAGATATAACATCAAATGATAGTAGAGTAACAATTGAAGGAAGAATAGTAAGTTGTGAATGTAAAGAAACAAAAACAGGAAAAGGAATGTTAATCTTTGAAATATATGATGGAACAGGAATAATGAACTGTAAAGCATTTGCAAAAGATATAACAGAAGGAAATGAAGTATCAGAAAAAATTCAATCTGCCAAAGCAATAAAAGTAACAGGAAAATCAGGAATGGATGCTTATGCTGGTGATTTAACAGTAATGGCAAATATTATAATAGAAATTTCAGATGAAGGAATGCCACAATTACCAGAAGAAGACACAAGTTCACCATTAATATTAGGAAATTCAATGAATATATCAGATCCATTAGTAAAAATAACAGACTTAAATGCAGAATCTGGAAATGTATGTATAGATGGTGAAATACTTGGAATGGAAGATAAAGAAACAAAAACAGGAAAAGTAATATTAAGTATAAATATATATGATGGAACAAGTACAATGACATGTAAAGCATTTTTACCAGGAAAAAATGCAAAAAATATTGTAAAAAGATTAGGAAAAACAAAAGCAGTAAAATTAGCAGGAAGAGCACAGATGGATGCTTTTTCAAACGAATTAACAATAATGGCAAATACAATAGTTGAATCAACTCCATTACCAAAAACAACAAGAGAAGATAAAGCAGAAGTAAAAAGAGTAGAATTACACATGCACACCAAAATGAGTGCAATGGATGCAATGACATCAGCAACAGACTTAATAAAAAGAGCAATGAGTTGGGGAATGAAATCAATAGCAATAACAGATCATGGAGTAGTACAAGCATTTCCAGAAGCATATCATTTATTGGGAAGAGATAACCCAGACATGAAAGTAATATACGGTGTAGAAGCATATTTAGTACCAGATAAAGAAAAATCAGTAAAAAATCCAAGAGGACAAGTACTAAATGATGCAACATATTGTGTATTAGACTTAGAAACAACAGGAATTTCAATAACAACAGAAAAAATTACTGAAGTTGGAATAATGAAAGTAAAAAATGGTGAAGTAATAGATGAATTTGAAATATTTGTGAATCCAGAAAAGCCAATACCACAAAGAGTTGTAGAAGTTACAAACATAACAGATGAAATGGTAAAAGATGCAGAAACAATAGATAAAGTATTTCCAAAAATTCTAGAATTTGTAGGAGATTCAATAATAGTTGCACATAATGCAAGTTTTGATGTTGGATTTTTAAAACACAATGCAAAATTACTAGGTTATGAATTCAATAATACATATATAGACACATTACCACTTGCAAAAGATTTATTCCCAGATTTGAAAAAATATAAATTAGGAAAAATTGCAGATAGTTTAGGAATTGAAGTAGATGTAGCACATAGAGCTTTAGCAGATGTTGATACAACTGTAAAAGTATTTAATGTAATGTTGAAAAAACTAAAAGACAAAGGAATAAATACAGTTGATGAAATAGATTCAGCAACAAAAGACCCAGAAGCTCAAAAAGAAGAATTTAAAAAGCAAAGATCATATCATGCAATAATATTAGCTAAAAATTATGTAGGATTAAGAAACCTATATAAATTAGTATCAATTTCACATTTGAACTATTTTTATAAAAATCCAAGAATATTAAAAAGTATATATAAAAAATATTCAGAAGGATTAATATTAGGAAGTGCCTGTGAAGCGGGAGAATTATATCAAGCAATAGAATTAGGAAAATCTGATGAAGAAATAGAAAATATTGCAAGAGATTATGACTATTTAGAAATTCAACCAATAGGAAATAATGAATTCTTAGTAAGAAATGGTGTTGTACCAGATAGAGAATATTTAAAAGATATAAATCGTAAGATTGTAGAATTAGGAGAAAAACTAGGAAAACTAGTAGTAGCAACATGTGATGTTCATTTTATGGATCCACAAGATGAGATTTATAGAAGAATATTAGAAGCAGGACAAGGATATAAAGATGCAGATGAGCAAGCACCTTTATATTTAAGAACAACAGAAGAAATGCTTAAAGAATTTGAATATTTAGGTGAAGAAAAAGCTTATGAAGTTGTAGTAACAAATACAAATAAAGTATCAGATATGTGTGATAGAATAGACCCAATATCACCAGAAAAATGTCCACCACATATTCCAGGATGTGAGGAAGATATCAAAAATATTGCATATAAAAAAGCACATGAATTATATGGTGATCCATTACCAGAAATAGTTCAAACAAGACTAGATAAAGAATTAAACTCTATTATAAGCAATGGATATTCAGTAATGTATATTATTGCACAAAGATTAGTATGGAAATCAAATGAAGATGGATATATAGTAGGTTCAAGAGGATCAGTAGGATCATCACTTGTAGCATTTATGACAGGTATAACAGAAGTAAACTCATTACAGCCACATTATAGATGTCCAAAATGCAAATATTCAGAATTTGATGATTATGGAGTTGGAAATGGATTTGACTTACCAGATAAAGATTGTCCAAAATGTGGTACCAAAATGGCTAAAGATGGAATGGATATACCATTTGAAACATTCCTTGGATTTAATGGAGATAAAGAGCCTGATATAGATTTAAACTTCTCTGGAGAATATCAAGCAAAAGCACATAAATATACAGAAGTAATATTTGGAAAAGGAACAACATTTAAAGCAGGTACAGTTGGTACAGTAGCAGAACAAACAGCATTTGGATATGTAAAAAAATATTATGAAGAAAGAAATATACCAATAAATAAAGCAGAAATAGCAAGAATATCAGTAGGATGTCAAGGAATAAAAAGAACAACAGGACAACATCCAGGAGGAATTATAGTAGTTCCAAAAGGAAGAGAAATATATGAATTTACACCAGTACAACATCCAGCAGATGACCCAAATTCAGATATAATAACAACACATTTTGATTATCATTCAATAGATGGAAACTTGTTAAAACTTGATATACTAGGACACGATGATCCGACGGTAATACGTATGCTTCAAGATATAACAGGAGTAGCACCAACAGATGTACCATTAGATGATAAAGAAACAATGTCAATCTTTTCATCAACAAAGGCATTAGGTGTAACACCAGAACAAATACATTCAGAAGTAGGAACTTATGGAATACCTGAATATGGTACAAAATTTGCTAGAGGAATGCTTTTAGATACACATCCAACAACATTTGATGAATTAATAAGAATATCTGGACTATCACATGGTACAGATGTATGGTTAGGAAATGCACAATCATTAATAGAACAAGGAATTGTAACATTACAACAAGCAATATGTTGTCGTGATGATATAATGATATATTTAATGAAAAAAGGGCTTCCACCAGATAAATCGTTCAAAATAATGGAAGCTGTTCGTAAAGGTAAAGTTGCAAAAGGAAAAGAACCAAAATGGAAAGATGAATATATACCTTTAATGTTAGAACATGATGTTCCAGAATGGTATATAAAATCTTGTGAAAAAATAAAATACATGTTCCCTAAAGCACATGCTGCAGCTTATGTAACAAACGCATTTAGAATTGCATGGTTTAAAGTTCATATTCCATTAGCATATTATGCAGCATTTTTTACAATAAGAGCAAAAGCATTTGATGCAGAAGTTATGATTAATGGAAAAGAAAAAGTAAAAAACAAAATGAAAGAAATTGAAATGATGGGAAATAATGCTACTCCAAAAGATAAAGATATGTATGATGATCTAGAATTAGTATTAGAAATGTATGAAAGAGGACTTAGATTCTTACCAATTGATTTGTATAAATCACATGCTACAAAATTTCAAGTCGAAGGAGATTCATTAAGACCACCGTTAAATAGTATAGCAGGATTAGGAAATGTTGCAGCAGAAGGAATTATGAAAGCTAGACAGGAAGAAAAATTTATGTCTATAGATGATTTGAAAATTCGTTCAAAAGTTGGTGATTCTGTTACAGAATTGTTGAGACAATTTGGTTGCCTTGAGGGAATGAGTCAAAGTAATCAATTGAGTTTGTTTGGATAAAATAAAATACCTTGAAAGAAATTTCAGGGTATTTTTTGATAGATATTTTGAGTATTATTTAAACGTAATAGAAAATCCCCAGAAATCCTAGTAAGACTTCTGGGGATTTTTTCATGGAAAATAACTTATAAGTTTGTTAGATGTTACACTCAAAATCTATTTTTTTTAACTTTATCCGCTAAATTTTTTTGAATCTCATCGTGATAATCAAAATCATCAAGACGTTCGAAGATTTTGTCAGGAATGTTAGGATTATGTTCTACAGCTTCACGAACCTCATCGTAGAGATCTTCCTCATAGAGACGTATGAGGACTTCTTCAGGAGTGTTAGGATTTGAGGCAACAAAAATACGAACGTCTAAGTTTTCATCTTCACTAAGATCTGTGAGAGTTTCTCCTGATGTGTTTTGATTGGTAGCAACAGAAAGCCGAACCATCCAAAATTCATCGGTAGAAAGTTGTGCAAGAATCTCTGGAGGAGTTTTTGAATTATCTGCAATATTTTCTCGAACCTCAGAACTTTCGTCATTGCTAAGAAGTTCGAGAACACTTACAGGAACATTTGGGTGTTGAGTGACAAATTCGCGAACATACCAATATTTACTCTTACTGAGACGAGTAAGGAGTTCGGCAGAAAAACTTGAATTTTCAAGAGCCGGAGAAAAGGTTCGAATATTGTAATCTTCAATGAGACGAGTAAGAATTTTTTCAGGAGTACTAGGATTACCAGAAACAGCTTCGAGAACATAGTGGTTTTTATCAGTTGCCAAAATTTCCAATGTTTCAATAGGGGTGTTAATATCTTCTGCAAGTGCTATCCGAGTGTTAAGATCAAGAGACTCATAAGGATTATTCATTTTTTCCATAATTACCTCCAAAAAAATTTTGTATCATAATGTATTCGGTATATAAAAACACCAACAAAGGTGAAAAAAAGGAAAATGTATATAAAATAAGCTATTTAAGCTTATATCAATATTTTAACACAATTCTATAATTATGTCAAACTGAGTGTGAAAATAGCAATTTTTCGATTGATTTAGATAAATTTATTAAAAATATTCGATGATTATTAGAAAAAAGCATAAGAACATAAACAAAAGTTTGCGAAAATATTGATTTTTTAGATAGTATGTGTTATACTATCAAACATTAGAGGACAATAAACTATCTAAAGAAAAAATTTTAAAAGACAAAGACGAAAAGAAATTGAAATGATAATATATGAATTTTTATTAATTAAAAATTACTAAATTTCCTTGACATCTAGGCGATTTGAAGCTATAATGAAAACATCAAAGAAGTGGAGGACACAATATTAATGGAAAAAAACATGTTTTCAATTAATGAAAATCAATATAAAGAAATGACAGACGAAAAATTAATAGAGAATATAAAGCAAGATGACAATACAGCATTAAACTGCCTATTAGAAAGATATAATGATGTAGTAAACATGAAAGCAAATAAATTTTTCATGGTAGGAGCAGAAAGAGAAGACATGGTACAAGAAGGAATGATTGGATTATATAAAGCAGTAAAATCATTTGACACAGAAAAACAAAACTCATTTAAAACATTTGCAAATATGTGTATAGAAAGACAATTAATAACAGCAGTCAAAAATTCAAACAGACAAAAACACATACCATTAAACTCATCAATATCTTTAAATTCAGCAGCATATGAAGATAATGATGATATGGACAAGCTTGAAATAGTAGATTTAAAAGCAGAAGATGATCCATCAGATATAATAGCAAATCAAGAATATTCAAAAACAATAGAAAGAAAGATAAAAGAAAATTTAAGTGAATATGAATTATCAGTTTTATATGAATATGAAAAAGGACATTCATATGCAGATATAGCAGAAAAGTTAAAAACTAAAGTAAAATCTGTAGATACAGCAATACAAAGAATAAAGAAAAAAGCAAATAAAATAAAAGAAAGTATAGATTCGTAACTTAATAAAATATTAAGAAAAAAGTCGAAAAACAAAGAAAAAAGTAGCAAGAAGTACTTGCTATTTTTTTGTTTTTCTTATAAAATATTATCCAAGTGTGTAATAAAAAACGGAGGAAAAATAATATATGAATTTAAGCGAAGAAGAGCTTCCAAAAGCATTGCAAAAACATGCTGAAGAAGAAAATGTAAAAAATAATTCTACTGATAATAAAAAGAAAAAATCAAAAAAAATATGGTTAAGAATATTAATAACAATAATAATATTAGGAATACTAGGAATATCAACATTGGCATTTTTATTATATGGACCATATTCAGGATTTAGAGAATGGCTAATAACAAGTGCAATGACAACAATGAGACATCAATATTTAGCAACATGGTTTTATAGTGATGAAACAATACAAGAAGTGCTAGAAAATAATAAGGTACACGAAACAAATGAGAACACAGATGCTTCAATGATTGTTATGGTTAATAATGAAAACACAAATAATAATATTCAATATGCTAATGAATATGAAAGACAGATATTAGAAAAAGATCCAGAACATGAAGATTATAAGATAATAAAAATAGAAGGAAAAGGTTATGATGGATATATGGCCGTAATATATGATCCATCAAGAATAAAAACAGTATATACAAGCAAATTAGGTACAACAGGAGAATATTTAACAAAAATGGCACAAGATAATGATGCATTAATTGCAATAAATGGAGGAGGATTCGAAGATCCAAATTATGTAGGAAATGGAGCAACACCTCTTGGGATAACATTTTCAAATGGAAAATTAATAACATCAAAAACGTATAAAGGACAAGGTGGATTGATTGGATTTACACAAGATGATAAATTAGTACTTGGAAAGATGACAGCAGATCAAGCAAAGAAACAAAAAATTCGTGATGGAGTAACATTTGGACCATTTTTAATAATAAATGGAAAAGCATCATCAGTATCTGGAAATGGTGGATGGGGGACAGCCCCAAGAACAGCAATAGGGCAAAGACAAGATGGAATTGTATTGTTTTTAGTTGTAGATGGAAGAACAGTAACAAGACCTGGTGCAACAATGAAAGATTTAATAGAAATTTTTGAAAGATATGGAGCTTATAATGCGTCAAACCTAGATGGAGGAACATCTAGTGCAATGGTTGTAAATAATAAAATAATAAATGATCCAGTTGATCAATCAGGATCACATAGAACAAGATATATTTCAACAGCATTTATATTAACAAAAGAAGATAATCAATAAGTAAAAATGGAGGATATAATGGGATTTGTAGTTGCAGTTGATGGACCTGCCGGAAGTGGAAAAGGAACAATAACAAAAAAAATAGCTAAAGAAATGAATTTAACAAGTATAGATACAGGAGCAATGTACAGAAGTGTTACACTTGCAATGTTAAATAAAAATATAGCATTAGATGATTTTGAAAAAATATCAAAACTTTTAGATGAAATAAAAATAGAATTTAAAAAGATAGATGGAGTTCAAAAAGTATATTTAAATGGTAAAGATGTATCATTAGAAATCAGAACAAAACCTGTTAATGAAAATGTATCACCAGTTTCAACGATAAAGATAGTAAGAGAGAGGCTAGCTAAACTTCAAAGAGAAATGGCAGAAACAATAGATGTTATAATGGAAGGTAGAGATATTGGAACAAATGTATTTCCAAATGCAAATGTAAAAATTTATTTAGATGCAACACCAGAAGAAAGAGCAAGAAGAAGATATTTACAAAATAAAGAAAATGGAATTGAAATGCCATATGAAGAAATACTTGAAAGTGTAAAAAATAGAGATTTTATTGATAGTACAAGAGAAATAGCACCATTAAAAAAAGCAGATGATGCAATATATGTTGATTCAAGTAATATGACAATTGACGAAGTTGTAGAAAGAATAAAAAAAATAATAAGTGAAAAAAGAAAATAGAATAGGAGTTATAGCATGAAAGAAGAATTTTTAAATTTATTAAGAAGTGTAAAAAGAGAAGGAATTGATGATTTAATAAGATTTATTGAAAATACAGATTTTTTTACAGCACCTGCAAGTACAAGATTTCATGGAGACCATGCTGGTGGACTTGTAGAACATAGCATGAAAGTATATGAAATATTGCAAGAAAAAGTAAAAAATGCTCCAATAGCATTAAATATACCACCAGAAACTTTGATAATAGTACCATTATTACATGATTTGTGTAAAGCTAATTTTTATAAAATTGATTATAGAAATGCCAAAAATGCTTTAGGAGTATGGGAAAAGGTACCATATTATACAGTTGAAGATACTATACCATATGGACATGGTGAAAAATCTGTTATGATGATAACAGAATACATGAAATTAACAAGTGAAGAAAAGTATGCAATTCGTTGGCATATGGGATTTACAGAACCAAAAGAACAATATGGAACAATAGGATTAGCATATACTAAATATCCTTTAGCATTGCTTATGTTTGAAGCTGATTTGGAAGCAACATATTTCTTTAATACATAATTAAAAATCGCCAGATAGGCGATTTTTTTTATAAAAAAGTCACTTTAATTTAAAGTGACTTTATATAGTAAATTATTTTGCTAAACATTTATCAAGTTCTTCGCAAATTGCTTTTTTATCCATTTTTTGACCAATGAAAACAAGTTTAACCATTCTATCTCCAACTTCTTCATCCCAGTCTCTTTCTAAATCAGCATTAGCTTTTCTAAATGCTTGTTGATCTTTTAATGGGAAAGTAGCAATCCATTCGCCAGCTTCATAAACTCCAGTTTGTTTTCCAGCTTGTTCAAAAACATATGACATTTCGTCATCATTCTCAAACCAAACAATACCTTTACATCTAATTATATTTCTTGGTAAAGAGTTGACAAAATCATGGAATTTTGATTCAACTAAAGGTTTTCTTCTATAATATACAAAAGTTCCTATTCCATATTCTTCTGTTTCACCTTCTTCAGCCTCTTCCTCTGTTTTATCTAATTCCTGAGCCCAACCAGCTGAAAGTGAAGCTTTTTCGAAATCAAAAGCTTTTGTGTTCATAATTTCTCTAAAATCAACATCTGAATAATTTGTTTCTATTATTTTTGCACTTGGTTGTAATTTTTTTACAACAGCTTTAACTTTTTCAAGTTCATCTCTAGAAAGTTCATCAACTTTGTTTAAAATCAAAGTATTACAGAATTCAATTTGCTGAATTAATAAATTTTCAATATCTTCACCATCAATTTCATCTTTTTCAAGTTCTTCACCACAATTGAATTCATCTCTTAATCTTAAAGCATCAACAACAGAAACAACATTGTCTAATCTACAAATTTTAGGTAATCCATATTGTTTTGTAGAATCTTGTAAAACAGTTATTGTTTGAGCAATTGGAATAGGTTCACAAATTCCACTAGCTTCTATTAATATATAATCAAAATTTCCTGTTTTAACTAAATCAACAATTTGTTGCATTAAATCAACTTTTAAAGTACAACAAATACAACCATTTTGTAAAGGAACAAGGCTATCATTTGTTTCAGTAACAATACCACCTTTTCCTATTAAAGATGCATCTATATTTACTTCTCCAATATCATTAACAATTACAGCAACTTTGTAACCATCTTGATTATTTAAAATATGATTTATAAGAGTTGTTTTTCCAGCTCCTAAGTATCCTGTTAATAATGTAATTGGCACAGTTTTCATTTAAAATTCCTCCTTTTTGGCTTAAACCATTATAATTCGCTTGAATTATATCACTTTTTAGAAGTAAATGCTATACTTTTTTTAGAATTTATGGTATAATATTTACATAATTGCGTAAATACGTAAGTAGAAAGGATGAAATTCATGACGCGGAGTACAGAAAAATATTCACCACTATCTGAGGAAACAGTATTAAAACTCAAAGAAAAACACTTACAAGCAGCACAACAATCGAATGATATTTTGAGTTGGGCTCAAAAAGAATACGATTTGTTGACCGATGTGGAAGTACCTGAAGAAGATTCAAAACAGTTTTATCTTTTTCTTGATGGTTTGAGAGGCTGTATTAACTACCGAAAAATGACCATTAAGATGAAAAATGAAACGAGTTACTTGTTGAAAACAATAATGTATCTCATTTTGTGGATGAATTCTGTTGATGGGAAAACAACTTGTATTGAACTGATTGCAAGATGCAAATCATTTGAAAGCGAACTCACAAAAATTTTGCGCAAAGCAAATATGAATCTCTCAACAAGTATTCGAGATCGTTTTGGAATAAAAGGAATCATCTTTAATGATGCTTCAGAAGAAGAAATTGAAGAAATGATCGAGCATATTTTTGATACCATTAATAATGTTTTGGTTATTCGAAACATTAAAATGGCAAGAGAATTCAAAAAGTGGGTAGAAGAAAGCACTGAAATTATGGAGGCTGATAAAAAAGTTGTTGCAGAAATTATGGATACGCCATTTTTTATTGATGAGTCAAAAATAAAAGACTATATCCATCATCCCAAAGAAAATGGATATAAAGCATTGCAATTTACCTTGTCAATAACAGCATATTCTACTAATATCCCTGGTGCACAAATTGAAATTCAACTGAAATCTCAAAAAATGGAGGAAGAAGCTGAAAGCGGAAAAGCAAGCCATGAAGTTTACAAGAAAACAGGTGGTCATACAACGGAAGAATTAACAGATATTGATTTGCTGATAAATGAGGCTTTTAAAATCACAGATTTTACACAGCTTCATATCAGTGGGTTCTATGGAAATTCTGAAAAAGAAGACAGAATTGGAGCATCGCAACCTGATATTTTTGAAATTCGGCATCTTTCACAAAGCTTTGTGAATAAACAGTAATCCTTTATCCCTAGGAAATTATTTCCTAGGGATTTTTTGATTTGTAGTATTACAATTGATGTGAAACAAAAATTAAATGAGGGAACTGGTTTTATTGTAGGAGCAATAAGGGCTTTTTCAGTTCCAATAGTAAGTGGGGCTGTTAATATGGTCAAAAATACTACAAATTCTATATTAGGGAATGTTGGTATCGATTTGTCAGATGGCTTTGATGAAAAGGATGTGTATGGATTAACTGGTTGGATTGCACAAACAGCTGTAGATACAGGAGCTTTTGTTGTAAAAACTTTTGTAAGTACAACAGTTGCGTCTACACTAGGCGGAGGAATGATTGGTACTACTGGTGCATTCGTTGTAGGAAAAGTAGTTGGTCCAACAATAGATGAAGCATTTGGTGAGAAAGCTGTTGATGGTGTACATACATTTTTAACTTCAGCTTTGGGATTTTTTGGAATAAAAGCTAAACCAGATGAAAAAGAAACTGCTACAGCTGGTACAGAAGAGGTTGAAACTATTCTAACTGGAGATAAGGCGAATTTGCAAGGTAATATAACTGAAGATGGAAAGAAAGGGAATAATGGACAAGCAGAGCTTAATAATGCAAATGGTCAACAGCAAAATTCTGCAGATAAAGCTAATCAATTAGCGACATTACAAGTTCAATTGGCAGAAGCACAAAAAGATTTAGAGCGTAAAAAAACAACTTATGATGCATCTAAAACAGCAAATGATAAAGCTAAACAAAATGAAAAAACAGCAAGATATCAATTAGAAATGGCAGAATCAACATATAATAACTCAAAAATTCGTCTTACATGAATGGAAAAAGATCAGTCTGAAAAATGGAATGAATATCAGAAGAAACTTAGTACAAATGGAAAAAATTCATATCCTGCAAATGATGCTGAAAAGGAATGGAGAGCATCAAAGGAAGCGGCAGAAAAATATAATATGGAAACAGTTTATACAGCTAAAAAGAATGTAGATAAATATCAAGAAAATTATGAACGTATGGAAAGTCGTTTAAAAACAGATAATGCAAGTCATGATAAAATTACAAAACAATATGAAGATGCACAGGCTAAATTAGATAAAATACAACAAAAAATAGATGCATTAAATAAAAAATAATGTAATAAGGAGGTAAAAAATGAGTTCACCATTGAAAATAGATTATGAAAGCATACCAAACCAAGCAAACAGAATAAGAAATACAGCATTAGAAATAAATGACAAAATATTAGACGTATATAAACAAGTTGCTGATATGCATGCACATTGGTATGGTAAAAGATATAATGAATTAGTAAGCAAATTCAATGAATTAGCACCACAATTTAATAAATTCTTAGAAGTAATAGTATCCCAAATACCATACATGTTTGATGCTATTGCTAATGACTTCTCTGGAATAGACATACAACAAAATGTTGCAACAGCAAGAAAAGAAGGATATAAAAGTATCCAAGAAATCCAAATATTTAATGATGTAGGAATGAGATACTTACAATCAGAAGTTGATCCATATCAAACAGAAATCGTATCAGATTTTCGTTCAGCAAAAGAACTTATGGATTCAATGCAAAAAACTGTAGAACAAATAATATTACAATGTGATGGTGCAGATGAATTTAGATCACAATTTAGAAATTTAGTAAGTTCATTTAAACAAGTATTAGACAATGTAGAATCTCAATTTGTAGAATTAATGAATAAAGACAGAGAACAAATTGAAAAAGCAGAAAAATTAAATACAACAAAGTAAAAAAAATTAAGAATAGACATAAGATCTATTCTTTTTTTATTTAGAAAGGCATAAAATCAAAAGAGGTGATTTTATGCCAATATCATTATCAAGCAAAAAGAAAATGAGAAATGGACTATTTGTAGTAATAGTAATAATTTTATTATTAACAACAAGATTAGGATATATTCAATTAGTATGGGGAGCAGAATTGAATAATCAAGCAACAAGTCAACAATCACAAAGTAGAAAAATAACAGCAAAAAGAGGAACAATATATGATGCAACAGGAAAATATGAATTAGCAGTGAGTTCAAGTGTAGAAGCAGTAACAATAAATCCAACAAATATATCAAAAGAAAACAAAGAGAAAGTAGCAAAAGCATTAAGTGATATATTTGAATTAGATTATGAAAAAGTTTTAAAAAGACTAAACAAAAGAAGCTCAATAGAAACAATAGTAAAGCAAGTAGAAAAAAGTAAAACAGATGAATTAAGAAAATGGATGGAAGAAAATCAAATAACAAGAGGGATAAATATTGATGAAGATTCTAAAAGATATTATCCATATGGAGATTTAGCAGCACAAGTAATTGGATTTTGTGGAAATGATAATCAAGGATTAGATGGAATTGAAGCAAAATATAATGATGAACTAAAAGGAACAAATGGAAAGATTGAAAGACAAACAAATGCAGCAGGAGAAAGTTTAGGAGATGAAGAATATATTTCAGCAATAGATGGAAATAGTTTAATATTAACAATAGATATGACAATACAATCAATTGTAGAAAAATATTTAGAAGAAGCGTGTATAGATAATGTTTGTACAGATGGTGGAAGTATAATAGCTATGAATCCTAAAAATGGAGATATTTTAGCAATGGCAACATATCCTGCATATGACTTAAATAGCCCGTATGAACCACATACAGATGAACAAAAAGCAGAATGGAAAAATCTAGATTCACAAGACAGAACAACAGCAATGCAAAAAATGTGGAGAAATAAGGCAATATCAGATACATATGAGCCAGGTTCAGTTTTTAAAACAATAACATCATCTGCAGCATTAGAAGAAGGAATAGTAACAGATATAGATAAACAAGGACAATTTTGTTGCACAGGAGGAATAGAAGTTGCAGGAGTAAGAATAAAATGTTGGAGATATTATAGACCACATGGGTCAGAAAGTTTAAGATTAGCATTAATGAATTCTTGTAACCCAGTATTTATAGGACTAGGTCAAAAAATAGGTGTAACAAAATATTATGAATATTTAAGAAAATTTGGACTGTTTAATAAAACTGGAATAAAATTACCAGGAGAAGCAAATAGTATATTCATAAAAGAAGAAAAAGCAGGACCTGTGGAATTGGCAACAATTAGTTTTGGGCAAAGATTTGAAATAACACCATTACAAATGGTAACAGCAGTTTCAAGTATTGCCAATAAAGGGACATATATAAAGCCGAGAATAGTAAAAAGTATTATAAATAGTGAAACAGGTGAAAAAAAAGATATGCCAATTGAAACAGGAGAACAAATAATTTCGAAAGAAAATGCAGAAAAAGTATTAAGCATGATGAACAGTGTTGTATCAGAAGGAACAGGAAAAAATGCAAAAGTAGAAGGATATCAAGTTGGTGGAAAAACAGGAACATCAGAAGATGGAGTTAATACTGGAAAATATGTTACGTCATTTTGTGGTGTCGCAAATACAGATGATCCCCAAATAGTACTTTTAATAACTTTATATAATCCAACAGGAGAAGGTGGACACCAAGGTGGTGGAGTTGCAGCTCCTGTTGGAGGAAAAATTTTAAGTGAAGTTTTACCATATTTAGATAGCAAGGCTGATATTGACAAAATTATGTAAATGTGTTACAATAATAATATCTTGAGTTCTTGCACAGAGTAACTTTAGAAGTTTTGTAAATTTCTGGGGGGCTGTGCAAAACCTCCAGACAATTATGGAGGTGCAACTATGATGCACAACAACGTGTCCGGCCGTAACTTCATGAACGCTGAGACCGCCAAGTTTACTGGTGCTGTCCTGCTGGTTACGGAGATCTACGCACTGCTCGCTAGCCTTGTCTCCGCTAAGCTGTTTGTCCTGGTAGCGGTCCTCGATATCTTGTACGTTTTCGTGAAGACCAAGTGGCTGAAGCACGCCAAGATCAAGGTCTTTTCTGAAAACACTGTTGTGATGGCCTTTGCAGTTATTTCTTCTGCGGCATACAGCTGGAACATGCTCCTGGAGAGTAGTACCCTGTATCTGCAGCTGAACAAGCCGGCGACTCTGTTCACTGGTTACTGCACCCTGGCTATCTACTGGGTACTCCTGTTCGTTGTGTTCGTTGGCTTCTGGAAGGCGCTGCTCTTTTTCCGTAACAAGAAGAAGGCTTCTCATTCCTAAAGCAAAGTTTGATTGGCAGAAATGCTAAGATAACTTAACGGGAAAGCGTATATCACATTTTTGTGGTATATGCTTTCTCGTTTTTTTATAAAAATTCTCTTGTTTGTTTTATTATATATGGTAAAATAAATAATATAATTGAATAAGAATATTTTAAGAAAGGAAAATTTAAATGATTAAATTAGGAATAATATATGGAGGGATTTCAACTGAACATGATGTATCTATAATGTCAGCGAAGTCTATATTAGAAAACTTAAATAAAGAAAAATATGAAATACATGAAATTTATATAAATGAATATGGAAAATGGTTTGAAATACAAAATGGAGAAAAAGAAGAAATATATAATTTAATATGGACATTAAAAGAATTAGATGTAGTATTTCCAATTCTACATGGAATTGGAGGTGAAGACGGAACAATACAGGGAATGTTAGAATTGTTAAAAGTTCCATATGTTGGGTGTGGTGTATTAGCTTCTGCAGTAGGAATGGATAAAGTTTATTCAAAAATAATATTTAAAGAAGTAGGAATTCAGCAAGCTAAATATTTAGTTATTTATTATAAAAATGATAAATATTATATTAGAGAAAATGGTATAGGTGAAGAATTAAAATTCGAAAAAATAATTGAAAAACTAAAGTTTCCAATGTTTGTAAAACCATCAAATTCAGGATCATCTGTAGGAGTAAAAAAGGCAAATGATGTTAATGAATTAAAACTTGCTATAGAAAATGCAAGTAAATATGATAGAAAAATTATTATAGAAGAGGGAATAAAAGGAAAAGAAGTTGAATGTGCAATTTTA
>ULYB01060793.1_pt1 | contig 19285 bp, 16 predicted proteins | sample 1961761 | NCBI WGS metagenome assembly ULYB01 (sample SAMEA4835852, study PRJEB28245) | human gut metagenome | biome: gut microbiome; material: fecal sample | place: Denmark | collected 2008
CTTTTTTCTCGATTCCTTCACCTTTTTCAAATCTAGCAAATTCTACTACTGAAGCATCTTTTAATACTTGAGAAACCTTCATGCTTGAATCTTTAACAAATTCTTGATCAACTAAACAAATTTCTTCATAGAATTTATTAATTCTTCCCATAACGATTTTTTCAGCAATAGCTTCTGGTTTACCTTCATTCATTGTTTGAGCTTTTAAGATTTCTTTTTCTTTTTCTAATCTTTCAGCTGGAACTTGTTCTCTGCTTACATATTCAGGTCTTGCTGCTGCAATTTGCATACAGATATCTTTTGCTAATTCTTTGTTTCCATTTTTCATGTTAACTAAAACTGCAATTTTTCCATCTCCATGAATATATTTTTCGATTAAACCATCTGTTGTTTCAAATCTTGCAAATCTTCTGATTGTGATGTTTTCACCAATTGTAGCAATTTTTCCAACTAATACTTCTTGTACTGTTTTTCCTTCTTCTGCTATTGAAGATTCTGCTAATAAGTCTTCAACTGTTGCTGGGTTATTTTTTACTACTTGTTTTGCAACATCCATTACAAATGCTTTAAATTCTTCATTTTTTCCAACGAAATCTGTTTCTGAGTTAACTTCTACTATTGCTCCAACTTTTCCATCTTCTGATATATATGCTTCTACAAGTCCTTCTGCTGCTACTCTTCCTGATTTTTTAGCAGCTTTTGCTATTCCTCTTTCACGTAAAAGTTCAGATGCTTTTTCTAAATCTCCATCTGTTTCTGTTAATACTTTTTTGCAGTCCATCATTCCTGCACCTGTTTTTTCTCTAAGCTCTTTAACTAATGCGGCTGTAACCATTTTTACATTCCTCCTCTTTATTTAAAAAAAGAGTTGAGCAGTTAGAGCCCCACTCTTTTATTTTAACATTTCTATTATTCTTCAACTTTTTCTTCAGCTTCAGCAACAACTTGTTCCATTGTTTCTGCTTCTTCTGTTACATCTTGTTCTTCTGCTGTTTCAAAGCTTTCACCTTGTTTTCCTTCAATAACTGCATTTGCCATAACATCTGCTATTAATTTAACAGCTCTTATAGCGTCGTCATTTCCTGGAATTGGGTAATCTAAATCTTCTGGATTGCAGTTTGTATCTACAATTCCTACTGTTGGAATTCCTAATTTTTTAGCTTCTAATATAGCTATTCTTTCTTTTTTAGGATCTACTAAGAATATAACTCCTGGTAATTTGTCCATTTCTTTAATTCCACCAAGGTTCTTTTCTAGTTTTTCCATTTCTTTTTTTAGTATTATTACTTCTTTTTTAGGTAATACATCAAATGTACCATCTTGTTCCATTGTTTCAAGATCTTTTAATCTTTGAATTCTTTTTTGAATTGTATCAAAGTTTGTTAGCATTCCTCCTAACCATCTTTGATCTACATAGAACATTCCACTCTTGATTGCTGCTTCTTTCATACATTCTTGAGCTTGTTTTTTTGTTCCTACAAATAGAACTGTTTTTCCTTCTTCTACTTGTTCTTTGATGAATTCATATGCTTCATCAATTTTCTTTGAAGCCTTTTGTAAATCGATGATGTGAATACCATTTCTAGCTTGGAATATGTATTCAGCCATTCTTGGATCCCATCTTCTTGTTTGATGTCCAAAGTGCACACCAGCTTCTAGTAATTGTTTCATTGCAACTACTGCCATTTTCTTTTCCTCCCTTTTGTTATAACTTCCATAAAGTATCTTAATCTATCTGGACCTCAATTCCTTTGGTTTCAAGGCACTTCCATTTAGACTCCTCTTTATGTGTTTTTTACGCTAAATATTATATCATATTTTTATGATATGTCAAGTGTTTTCAAGAAATTTTCTACACTTTCAAATTTGTTCCATAGAAATCCTTCTTTGCACAACCAGCTCTTCCGCCACCAGCGCAAGCACACGCACATGCACAAGAACTTCCACTATTATCGTTTCCTCCTCCAAAAGAATCTCCTCCAAACATTCCATCACCCGGTCCCCATCTTGAAGGTTGCCCTCTAAATATATTAATATGGTAAGATCTATAACCTCCTCCATAATATCCATATCCCCCATGCATGTAATATGGTACTGGAGAAATAACTTCTAAAACAATAATTAATGATATTACCACTACTAAAATTATTCCTATAAATATTATCGAACTTGCTGAACTTCCACTATTTTGATTAGTAGTACTTTTTCTAGTTGAACCTATTGTAGTTTTATTATCTTTTTCAGTTGCATAATCTAATTGAAAATTAGAAACTGAATATTCTACTTTAGCAGTAATTTTCTTACCTTTTCCTAATTTCTTTTTCCAAACAATATAAGGCCCATTTGCTTTTCCATTGTGTTTCTTTATATTATCCGCCTTCCACTGTATTACAGCTTGGTCTACTTTTATATCTGAAAACCAACCTGGTGTAAATTCGTATGTAACTTTTCCTTTTGAACTATTTATTGAATACATATAACTCTGATGCAAACTAAATTCAAATTCTACGACTTCACCAGCATTATAACTTTTAGCAAAATCTACTCTTACGTAATTTCCATTATTAACTATATATCTAACATTACTAATATTATTAGTTAATTTTTTTATTTCATTAACATGTTGATTTGGTATTCCTATTTTCACCCACTTTAATGGACCTTCTGTTGTTGAATCTAGTACTTTCCATTCAATATGATATTTAATATCTAATGTACCATCATCTCTTGGTTCTACTGTTGTTATATAATTTAAAATCTCATCTAAATCTTTTGCAAAACTTTTATGTGGAAACATTAATAACGCAAGAAAAAATAGCACTAATAATACAATTTTAATTTTTTTATTCATTTTACTTTTCCCCTTTTAACAAACATTTTCCTGTTACTTTTGTATTTATATTTCTAATATTTTTGCACTTTTTTGATTGCCATATATCTTTCCATTTGTCTTTTAACATATTTCCTAATACTCCATCATTTGATAACCAACTTTGACATGGAACTACATTTCCGTTTGGTGTTATAGCCATATTACTCATACACGCTCCACACGATGGAATATCCAATCCAAGTTTTGCTATTTTTTCATTTTCAATCCAACCAGGTGATGTAAAACTAATTTCCATTAAATTTTCATTGCAATAACCTACCGCTTCTTTTAAAATTTCATACAATTTATCTTTTGATAATTGTAATTGCTTTGAATCCTCTTTTTTAGCATTTCCAGTAACAATTAAACCTGAACAAGATACATATTTTACACCAAGTTCATTCAAGAATTTTAATGTCTCTTTATACTCTTGATTTGATGTGCATAAAGGTGTATTTACACTAACATTTAATCCTGCTTCTAATGCATTTTTTATTCCTTGAACAGTTCTTTCAAAATTTTCTGATCCAACTAATTTATTATGTATTTCTTTGTTACTTGAATATAAAGTTATTTGAACACTATCTAAACTAGCTTTATACAACTTATTACAAAGCTCTTTTGTTAATAATACTCCATTTGTATTCAATCTTGTTACAAACCATTTTGAATAACTTACTAGTTCTACCAAATCTTTTCTCATTGTTGGCTCCCCACCAGTAAATGTAATTTGAGGTATACATACAGCTCTACACTTATCTATTATTTTCTTCCATTCTGCTGTTGTTAACTCTTTTTGATTTCCTTGTTTCTGTCCAGCTGCATAACAATGTACACATTTTTGATTGCAGTTCCAATTTCCATCTTTCTCCATACTGCTTATCATCAAATCCATTCTATGTGGTGCACTCATATGTTTTGCATATTGACTAATACTTACTCTCGGTATTTTATTTCTTACATCTTCACCTCTTGCAATACTTTTTAATGTATTTACTATGTCCCATAAATCTGTTTTTATAACATCATCTTTTAAGAAAATTCCATATATTCTTTTTGTTCTTTTAACTGTTTTTTCTACGATTTGTTCTAGTTCTTCTTTTATTATTTCTTTTCCAGAATATTTATTTACTTCTTCTATAAAAATTGATAATAAGATTGCCCATGATTCTCTAAGTGGAATAATATCATGTCCATTAACCAGTACTACACTTGAAACCGATTTAAACATTGAAAATTTAGGTGGTATCAAATATATTCTTGCAACTCCTGGTTCATATGGATTAAATGTTGTATGCAATATTTTATTAAAATTTTTTAATTCATATATTTTTTCTCTTATACTCATTTTCTTCCCCTTCTTTTGTGCTATTTTACACATTCTTCTAATAGTTTTATTTTTACTTTTTGATTTGTATCAATTCTTGCTCTTGTCCCAATTGGAATTACTGTTTTATTTTCTATATGTCCAAAATTTTCTGAATGAATAATAGGCCCTTTAAATTCATCACCTATTGTATCAAGTAATATTTTTTCTAATTTTATTCCACCTTCATGTGTATAATTTCCAAGCCAAATTCCTTTTACTTTTTCAAATACTCCATTTTGCTTCATATAATATAAAAAATTACTTGCTCCTGCCGGTTCAGTTTCAAATCCTAATTCTTCCAAAAATAAAATTTTATCTGTAAAATCAATAGAATATTTTCCAGCTACTAAACCACTTGTCAAATTTAAGTTTCCGCCTATTAATTCTCCTTCAGCTATTCCACTTCTTATTGTATCATAACATTCATTTTTATTTCCTAATTCTAAACTTTTTTCAACAAATCTTTTCAAAACTTCTTTCAAACTATAATCAGTTTCATCTGTTGCAACAGTCTTAAAATTTGTTGAACTAAATGTAACTAACCCTGTTTTGGCAGTAATAATATTAGTTAATGATGTAATATCACTATATCCACAAATTATTTTGGGATTTCTTTTTATATTTTCAAAATCTAAATATTCAAATGTAGAATTACTATTATTTCCACCTTTTGCACACCATATCATTTTAACTGCTTTATCTGAAAACATCTCATTTATGTCTTCAGCTTTTTCTTTAGCTGTACTGCTATAACCATTTGTATTAGAAAACAAATTCTTTGAAAATTTAACTTTGAATCCTAAATTTTCTATAATGCTTTTTGCTCTTTCTATTTCTTCTATATTATCTCCTATTATTGGGCTTGATGGTGCAACAACTCCAATAACATCTCCTTTATTTAATTTTTCTGGTATTATCATATTTCACCTCTCATATATATGTAAACATGCGAAAATGCGAAAATGGGGTCGGTCCTTTTTTTAACATGCGAAAAAAAGGACCGACCCCATTTTCGCATTTTCGCATGTTTAGCACAACTCTATCACTGCTGTTCCAAGACCATAGCCTTCTTTTTCCACTCTAAATGAATGAATCAAATCTGAATTACATACACTACAAATTCCGCAATCTATTATATTTTCTTGTTGCATTCCTGCTTGTCTTAAAATCACTTCATTTATTTTAACTGTATCAATAGACCATCTGTCTTCTCCTGGCACTGGAACTATTATTTCATCTATTTCTTTTAAATCTTTAAATTCATTATAAAATGGTTCTTGTACATCTTTATGCACTAAAAAATGGCATTTTCTAATACTTGGACATATACAACAAATAATATCTTCTGCCTTGCATCCATAATCTGCTTGCATTTTTCTAACCGCTTCTACTGATATTCTTTGCAATGTACCTCTCCATCCTGAATGTATATTAGCAATTACTCTTTTTACTGGATCAAAAAACAATAATAATATACAATCTGCATTAGTTGTTCCTAGAACAATATTCTTTTTATCTGTTATTAAACCATCTGTATTTTTATATTCTTCTACTCCAAAATCTGGTTCTTCTATATTAATTTTATGAACCACATTTTTAACTGTTTTAGTATGTTTTTGAGTTGGTTTTACACAATTTTTATAATCCACTCCTATTGCAGAACATAATTCATCATAATCATTAAGTGCTTTTTTGTATTTTTCGTCATTTACATTTCCTATAGATGTTCTATAATTTCTTTCCAACCCTATTCCATATGCATGTTTTATTATATCATCATATTCTAACAATTTTCTAAATTGTAAATATTCTATACCATCTTTTTTAACATGTACAATATTCTCATTTGATAAATCTCTCATATTCTATTTTCCCTCGCATTTTTTTATTTTTGCCAAAATTTCTTCTTTGCTTTTTTTATCAATATAATTATAGTTATTTTCACAACCACCCATATTGAATCCACAAACACTTTTGTAATCACAATATTTACATGGTGTTTTCTTATCTTTATAATATGGTTTTAAATCTATGTTTCCTCCAAGTATTTCTTTAGATATTTGCTTTATTACAATATACATATATTTTTGTAATTCTTCAAACTGTTCAGCAGTTACTCCACTTGTCTTTTTCTCACTCAAATTTCCTTCTTTGTCTATATATGCAGGAACAAGTGCTGAACTACCTTTTTCTAATTTCTTATCATGTAATTTTACCACATTAACATCTGCTAGTATTAGACCTTTCATCTTGAAATTTGCACGAATTTTTTCTTCAATTTCTTCTTGTTCCATCCTCTTATCTGCTTTTATCATTTGCTCTAACATACTAAAATATAACACACCTGCTGGCATTAAATCTTCTTCTTTGCAAGCTGCATCTAAATAAGTTAATAATTGAATTTGTAATCCTGCATATACTTCATTTAAGTCTATATTTTTTGCTGATGATTTATAATCTATAATTCTTAAATATCGTCCATCTTCACTTTGTGCTGTATCAATTCTATCTATTTTTCCTATTATCTCTATTCTTTTTCCATCTTCTAATGTTAATCTGATTGGCTTATATTTTCCCTTTTCTCCAAATTCTACTTCTGTTCCTAATACTTCAAATCTACTTTGTACAAGTGTGCCTATAATGTATTTCAAAGCTTTTTGAATTATCTTTTTCAATCTCACTACTAATGCTCTATATTTTGCTGTTGATGTAAATATATAATTCTGACTTTGCTTCAATTTTTCATCTATAATTTTATTTATTATTTCTGCTAATTGTTCATCAGTAATTTCTGCTAATTTTATTCCCGCTTCTCTCACAGTTCCAAAAAACTCATCTATAATCTCATGTATAAAAGTTCCTGTATTTAATGTTTGGATTTTTAGTTCTTCTTCTGGTTTAATTTTTAAACCATATTGTAAATAATAAGAAAACGGACAACTTCTATATCTTTCTAATTTTGAAATACTTGTAACTAGTGTATTCCCATATAATTTATCAATATTAGTTTGCTCAATTTTTTCTGGAATATTAGTATAATTTAAGCCCTTTAAATTTTGTTCTAATTTTGTATTCAATTCAGTATCTTTTTTGTAATAATCATATACATAATACCAAACTTTATCAATTTCATCTTGTTCTTTCAGCTTACTTAATTGAATTATTAATTCATCATATGTTGTTTTCTTATTTAATACTTCAGCCTTAGTTTCTATTACATCACTTTCTTCTTGTAACATTGGATATATTTTTTTGATTTTATTTATTAACATTGATGGTCTTAATGCTTTTCCTTGAACATCTGATGATGAATATAATAAATATAGTTTTTCTTCTGCTGTTGAAAATGCTTTATAAATATTAAAATTATCTTCATATAAATTTTCAATAGTTCCCTTAGCTAACTCAATTCCATCCTGTTTTAAAGTTTCTCTATCTAAATCATTCAAAAATCCTTCGTCTTTATGCACACTTGGGAATTCTCCATCATTTAATCCTATAATAAATATTGCTTTTACTTTATGACTTCTTGACCTATCTACATCTCCCATTATTACTTGGTCTTGGGTTCCTGGAATCTTTGTTAAATTACTATTCTTAAATCCAACTTTTAATATCTGAGCATATTTGTCGATTGTCATTTTGTCATCACTGAATACTAAAACAATCTCATCTAAAATATCCAAAATGGTTTGTAAACTACTCTGATATTCTTTTACTAAATCAACTTGTCCGACTTTTTCTAGTTCCTCTATTTTCTTATTTATTTTTTCTGCAATATTTTCTTCTACCAAAAACTTATAAATTGATTTTGATATTCCTTCTGCTGTTTTATCATTATCAATATCTGATTTCAATTTCATAAGAGGATTGACAATGTCTTTTCTAATTCTTTCTAATCTTTCAATTTCTGTTTTATCTTTTTCTTCATACTTTCCATATGTGAATTCTTTTTTCCATTTATTCTGCTTAATTCCCCATTTTAGACAATATTTTTCTAATTTAAATATTTCGTCTTCTTCTATATTAGAAAATCCTGTTTTTATATAATTAAATACTGATTCATAAGACCAATTCTTCGTAAATATTTCTAAAACAGAAAGTATATATTGAATTATTATGTTTTGATTTAAATCTCTGTTTTCATCAATAAATATTGGCATATCATATTTATCAAAAATTGCTCTAGCTAAGCTTGAATAATTAGATATATTTTTAGTTATTATTGATATATCTTTATATCTATATCCATTATCTCTTACTAATTTTAATATATTTTTAGCCACTTCTTCTATTTCTGAATATTGATTTTTTGCTAAAAATAATTTTATATTTTCTACACTATTTGTATATTTATGTGGTCTATTTTCATATAGATTTTCTTCTAAATGTTTTAATTCATTACTTTTAAATCTATACTTATTTTCTAATTTAATTTCTTCAACTTTTGTGCCACAATTTTGGGCTATTTCGAATAATTTATTTACTGTATTTTCATTTGAATAAAATATATCTGTATTTGGATTTTTAGGTATATTTAATTCATCTATGCAAATAGTTACTGTTACTTGATTTGCTACTAAAATTAATTTTTCTATTATTTGATATTCTTGTTTCGTGAATCCTGCAAATTCGTCTATATAAATATATTGATTATTAAACATATCTGTATTTTCAATATTTTCTGCCAATATTGTCAACAAATCTGTTTCATCTATATATTTTCCTGATAACTGATTTTCAAATCCTTCGTACACTAAACTCAAATCTGTTAATTTATTTTTTAAATATATATCTTCTTGCTTATCTATTTCTTGTTTTAATTGCTCAATAGATATTCCATGCTTCTTAAACTCAGTAATAGCTGTATCAAGCATATCAACATTTTCATCATTTTTTCCTATCAATTTTAATTCTTTTTTATTGTTATTTAAAATAGAATAAATTAACATCGCTTTTCCGCATTTACTTAAATTTGTTTCAGTTCTCCCACCGATTTCATTTATTACCCTATATGCCATTCTACTTAAAGTTACTACTTCTGCATTAAATACTGCATTTGCATCAATTGCTTCCATTAATTTTTTCTCTGCTGTAAATGAAAATTGTTCTGGTGTTATTATCAATATTTGATTATCAGCTTTTATTTTTTCTGCAATTTCTCTGTAACAATATTCACTTTTTCCTGTTCCAGCTCTACCATATATTATTCTTAAACTCATATTTCCTCCATAACTAAAATAAATTATATATTGTGGTATAAAAAAAGTCAACACACATATTCCATTCCATTATATAATATGGTATAATAAGATAAGAGAGGTATGAGTATGAATACAAAAGAACTTAGAGAATTCTATATAATTGTTAAAGATTTAATAAATAATCCAACAGTGTTGCAAATGAAGAATTATAGGCAACATTATGATACTTCATGTTATGATCACTGTATAGAAGTTGCATATTGGTCTTACCTATTTTGCAAGAAATTTAACTTAGATTATAAAACAGCTGCTAGAGCAGGAATTTTACATGATTTATTTTTATATGATTGGAGACATTCTTATAAAGATTTAAATGGTTGGCATGCATTTGAACATCCAAAAATTGCTTTAAAAAATGCCAAAAAAATTTGTGATTTAACTGAAAAAGAACAAGATATAATTTTAAAACATATGTGGCCTGTAACATTCTTTCAATTTCCTAAATATAAAGAAAGTTTTGTTATTACAATTACTGATAAAATGAGTGCTTTAAAATCTTTTCATGAATATTGCAGTTCTCACTTATGTCAAAAGAAATTTCTTAGATATGCATATATATTTTTTGCATTTACTATTTTTAAATTTAATATATAGTTAATTTGTATATTTCCTACATATTTGTAAATAATATGTAGGAATATTTTTTTCTTAGTAAGGAGGATCTTATATGGATAATACAAAAATCGGCAACAAAGAAGCTGTGGCTTTATTAGTAACAATCACTTTCACTCATATAATTTTAAATATAACTAAATCTATAATAGAAACAGCATCTTCTGCTTCTTTAATTAATATACTTTATCTTGGAATTATTACAATTATATTTACTTGTGTTATTTGCTATTTTCTAAACAAGTTTCCCACATTCGATTTATTAGATATATCAAATTACCTTGGTGGACGTATTCTAAAATGGATTATAGGAGTTGCTTATGTTGCATATTTTTTGATTTTTAGTGGACTATTATTATATCTTTTTGCTTCATATCTGCAAATCATATATTACCCTTTAACCAAAATATTCTATATAATGTTATTACTTATTATTGGTGCTGTTGTTTCTTCTTGTATGAAGCATAACGCTATTTATAGAAGCGTTTCTATATTTTTTCCAATTATTATAATAAGTATATTATTTTTATTTTTTGCAGATACTCCATATTATGATATTGAAAGAGTATATCCAATCTGGGGAAATGGATTATTTACAACATTTGTTTCTGGCTTATGCAATATGTTTGCCTTTCAAGCAATCGCATATATATACTTTATGCCACCATTGTTAAAAGATTCAAAACAAATTAAAAAAATATCAATTAATGCTATTGTTTTCTCCTGTATATTTTTATTAATAAGTCTTGCAATGATACTTTTCATGTTTAGCAGCTTATCTAGGACAGATGAATTAATGCCTTTATATACAGTTACAAAATATATTGAATTTGGTTCTTTTTTTAGAAAACTAGATTCATTATATTTTCTTATATGGATTATAGCCTTTGTGAGTTTTTTAAGTATCAATTTAAAATTTTCAGGAAATATCTTAAGAAAACTGATAAGTGCAAAAAAAGATACATTATTTATTTTAATTTTAGGAATTGCTGTTTTAATTATTGGTATGTTACCTAAGAATTACACAATTTCAATACACTATTTAAATATCATGTATAAATATGTTTTCTTTATTTTAGTAATTGGTATCAGCTTTTTAGTTTTGCTCCTTTCTATAATTAAGAAATCACTAAAAATAACTATGAGGAGGTGGCTAAAATAAGTAAAAATACTATAGCAATAATTGCATTTGTAATTACTTTAATCATTTTTATAGGTGCTTTTTCAAGTTCTTACTCATATCAAAATATGTCTAATTTAGCTTATGTTCTTGCCATAGGAATTGATAAAGGCGAAAAAGCAAAAATGAAAATTTCACTTCAATTTACAAAATCTAGTGCCTTTTCATCACAAAATAGTTCTTCCGAAGACTCTAGCAATATTGTATTAGTTTCTGGAGAAGCTGATTCGATTTTTAGCGGAATAAACCTTTTAAATAGCTATATTGGTAAAGAAATTAATCTTTCACATTGTAATCTTGTAGTTTTTTCAGAAGAATTTGCAAAAAATGGAATATCATCTCAAATTTACAGTCTCTTAAACAATGAAGAATTTAGACCAACAACAAATTTAATAATTAGTAACTGTAATGCTTATGAATATTTAAAAAGTATTAAACCAAATCTTGAAAAATTAACTACAAATTATTATGATACTTTTTCACTTACAAATAAGTTCACTGGTTACTTTTCTAATATTACAGTAGGAGAATTTTTTAATAATTTATCAAAATCAAATTGTGATGGAACAGCTATTTTAGGCGGACTTAATGCTAATAATAGAACTGAAAAAACTTCAAGTGAAAGCTCTAATGAAGGAGATTCAGAAAACTCTAATAGTTCTAATGACTCTAGTAGTTCAGGTTCTTCCGAAACCTCTTCTCAATCTGAAAATGTAAATGTTTCTAATACCATAACAAATTCAGAAGAACTTACTGCCGGAACAAGTTCAATACAAGGAAAACGTGGCACTGAAAATATTGGTATTGCAGTATTTGATGACGATAAAATGTGTGGAAAATTAAATGCACTTGAAACAATGTGTCATTTATTATTAAAAAATGAAATAAAAACTTGCATAATTTCAATTAATAATCCATATCCAAGCATGAATAAAGAAAAAATAGAATTATCTTTAGTTCCAACCAGAAAATCAAAAATTTATGTTGAAATCAAAGATGATATTCCCTACATTTATATAGATCTTAATTTAAAAGCATCTATAATAACATTAGAAGATAATCTTGATTACGATAATAATGAAGTTTTAAAAACATTTTCTTATACTGCCACAGATTATTTAAAAAATTCATATAAAGACTATTTTGCTAAGTTAAAAAATTATGGAATAGATATTGACTGTTTTTCAAATAAAGCTCTCTCTCATTTTTCTACAAATCAAGAATGGGAAAAATTTAATTGGTCGGAAAAACTTAAATCAGCTGTTATTGAAGTAAATCCCAATATAAATGTAACTTCTAGTATTCTTATTACTAGAACCTAAACAAAAAGCGGAAAATTTAATTTTCCGTTTTTTATCCTTCTTTAAATCCCTTTCCTAGAACTTCCCTTGCATTTGCAATAATTATAAAACATTTTCCATCAATCTTTTTAGCTATATCTTTAATTTTGGATATATCCCCTCTCGATGCAGCACATATTAAAACTAATTTATCTTTTTCTTTAAACATACCCTTTCCATACAATCCAGTAACACCTCTTTTTACATCAGTCGTTATCTCTTTAGCAATCTCTTCATTTCTGTCAGAAATAATAAACATCAATTTAGTATAATAAACTCCTTCAAATATAATATCAATCATCTGTCCATATAAATATATTGCTATTGCTGAATATAAACCAATTTCTATATGTTTAAAGAATATTACATTTAATGCTATAATAATAATATCTATTAACGCTAAATAACTACTCATAGAGATATAAGGGTTATACACTTTTATAATATTAGCAATCAGTTCAGTACCACCAGTAGAAGCTCCAACTCTTAATATTATTGCTGTTCCAATTCCAATTATAGCACCACCATATATGCATGCCAAAAATCTGTCTGTAGTAACCGCTGGATATCTATCAAATATATCAATAAATACTGATAAACTTACTGTTCCTATTAATGACTTTATAAAAAATTCTCTTCCTATCTTATATCCAGCCAATATAAATAAAGGCACATTCAATATCATAATCATTAATCCCATAGGAATGTTTAATAAATAATACGTAATTGTTGCAACACCCGAAAATCCACCAGAAGATAATTGATTTGGTAATAAAAATGATGATACACCAAATGCCATTACTGCAGAGCCAACAATTGTACCAAGAAATTCAATAATTATCTTCTTTATTTTTTCTCTGCTCATAAAAAGCCTCCATATTACAATTATTTGTAATATAAAGGCTTTTTATACTATTTAAATCACAACTTTTTCACCAGTTTGTGTATTATAATATTCTAATATGGTTTGAGGTTCGATTTTTAATGTTTTAGAAAAATCATATACATAGTCTGGAACAGCACCACTATTTGATTCACGCTTTATATAATCTCTAATTTCTTGTTCTATTATTTCTTCAAAATCATGTACTGTCATTTCATATGAATTTCCTGTTTCTGAACAACTTATCATTTTTACTCCATCTATTAAGTCAGTTCTATCAAATAAACTAATATGATAATTTACTACATAAAAACTATTTGGATCTTTAGCCACATTTGTTTTTGCCTTATTTATCTCTGCTTCTATCCCCTCAATTTTATCTTGAATAATTTTTTTACTAATTTCATCGTTTTCAGTATAATCTTGTATTGAAACATCTATAAAATAGTTACTTCCTTTTTGATAATTGGTATAAGTATTGATTTCAGGGTATCTATCTGTTAATGTAAATAAATTTTTAAGACCTATTCCGCTTTCTTCAAATATAGATTCTTTTGTTAGATATCGATTATAAATAGCTATATAATCTGCATATTTTTCCATATCTATTTCAAGTATTTTTGAATCTTTTAAATAAACATATATCTTACTTGGTGAAAAACTAAATTCTTTTATCTTTTTATTTTTATAAAGATCCAAAAATTCAATAATCTTATCCTCAATATCATTATAATCATTTACAATTAAGTCTCCAGCTAAATTCATTTCCAATTCACCATTTTCAACAAAACTGTAATATGCTGATTGCCTTAATATATCTTGCATTGGTGCATCTGATGTAAATATTTTTTCAAATGATATTTTCTCACCTGTTGTTAAATCATAATTTAAACCCTTGAATCCATCATATAAACCATCTCCATTGTCATCCTTTTTAGCTACATAATATAATTCTATTGATAGTACATTCGAATAATTGGCCATTTTATTCATTCGTACAGACACATTAATAACTTCATTTAAATCCTTGATATCTTCTTTATAATAATTTAAGGCTGTTTCTCTTATTTCATCATTAATAGAATCTTGTATTATTTTATTTTTTAATCCATATATTTCAAAATATGTAATTTCTGCCTTTTCTCTTGTTATCCTTTTTTCTTCTAGTTTTAAATCATTTTGATTATATGTTCCTTTTTTATCTATACCAGAAACATCTTTAGTGATAATATTTGTTGGTTCGTCTTTTGGTTCAACTTCTTTATCGTCATCTATTTCTATATTTTTATATAAAATCAACCCTACTGTTATTGAAATACAAATCATACAAAAGATTACTACAGCTATCACTTTGGCTTTAGTAGTTTTGAACATATCCAGCCTCCTTTGCTACACTTTGTCCTCTCTCAGATTTCATTGCATCCAATAATTTACGTGCAGAACTATCGCTTGGTTCATCTTTTCTTATAACTGCATAATACGCTGTTTGAATTCCATATAATCCTGTTCTAATATTTTCATATGTTGGAACAACTCCATCTATTGATAACAATTTTATTGAATCTTTAGAATACATAGTATTAGCATAATAATAATATGAATATCCTATTGCATATTTTCCATTATCGTAGTCTGAAATAACATCAATAATATCTGACATCGTCTGTGCCAAGGTTTCTGTTACAGGAGTCATCATCTTTTTTCCTTTCATTACAAGAGATAGCATTCCTGATTGACTTCCTGAATTTTCTGGTCTTTGAAAAGCAATTATTCTTTGGTTATCTCCACCTAAATCTCTCCAATTTTTAATTTGTCCAGTATAAATATTTTGAACTTGTGTTAATGTCAAGTTATCTATTGGGTTATTTTTATTAACAAAAAATACAAATGCCTCCTTTACTATTGGTACGATTTCTAATTCAACATTTTTTTCTTTTGCTAATTTTTGTTCATCTTCTGATGGATATGTAACTAATATTAAATCAGTATTTCCATTTATTAAATTAACATATGCATTATGAGTTTTTGAATGTGTTACATCTACATCTTTTATATCTATTCCTGTAAAATTAGCTTTAAATGCTTCTGCAAGAGGCAATGTTGCTGTTGAACCATCTATTTTAGGATAATTTTCTACTGTAAATATCTTCTCTTGATTCTGAATTGTGCTTCTTTCTTCTGGATTTATAATTGGCTTTGTTTTATCTTTAGTAAAATAAAAATATGCTAAAACACATCCTGCAACTACTAAAATTACTATTACTACCAATAATATATTGGTTATTCTTTTGTTTTTTTCCATAAATTTCTCCCCTTTATTTATAATCTTCTAAAAATTCCGGATATTTTTCTAAAACTTCTAATTCTAATTTTCCAGGTTTTACTTTTTCATCTTGTTTAACTATCATATCTAATGTATACATATCTTTTAGTTTTTCAACATTTTCTCTTTTATGTCCTACTACATTATTTACATCTTGTGGATTTACAATTACTTCTACTTTTTTTACCTTTACATTCAATTGTTTAATTTTTGCTACTATTGCATCATACCATAATCCAGATTCAACTAATTGTCTAAATGCTGGATGATATGGTCCTGCTACAACTTCACTTCCTTCTATATTAGGATCTGTTATCTCATCTGTATTTTGCAATCCAACTCTAATAACTTCTATACCTTTTTTATTAAACATACTTACTAATTCTTTACAAGTTTCTACTGCTTGTACAACTGTTAAAGGGGTATATTTTTCTTCTAAAAATTCTTTTTCTAATTTAGTATTTTTTATAACTAATACTGGATATATTCTAACCATTTTAGGTTTTAATTTTATAAGCTCTTTAGCTGTATTTATCTCATCTATTCTTGTACTTTCTGGCAAACCAACCATCATTTGATGTCCTAATTTAAATCCATACCATCTTATTAATTTAGATGCTTTTTTTACATCTTCAAATGTATGACCTCTATTACATCTCTTTAAAATGTAATCATTTGCAGATTGAACACCTAATTCTATTGTTTCTACTTTATATTTTTTTAATCTCTTTAAAATTTTCTTATCAATATAATCAGGTCTAGTTGATATTCTAATACTATTTATTTTTCCTTGTTTAATATATTCATATGCAATTTTCAAAAATTCTTCTTGCTTTTCTTCTTCTATTCCTGTAAAGCTTCCTCCAAAAAATGCAACTTCTTTTTTGGCTTCTCTATCTTTTATATTATCTAGGTAAAAATCTATTGTTTTTCTTACATCTTCTCCTGTTATCATTTTTTGTTGTCCACTTATTGATCTTTGATTACAGAAAATACAATCATTTGGACATCCCAAATGTGGTACAAACACTGGAATTACATATTGTTTTTTCACAACATTCACCTCCGTTTATTTTATATTTTCTAAAGCTTTTCTTGCTGCTTCCATCTCTGCCTGTTTTTTTGATTTTCCTACTCCTATTGCTAATTTTTTATTATTACATTCAACTTGCGCTTCAAAAGTTTTATCGTGATCTGGGCCCATTTCTTTTAAAATTGTATATTTTATTTCTACATCTCCATGGATTTGTAATTTCTCTTGTAACACTGTTTTATAATCTTTTTGACCCACATGTTTACTTGCAATTTCTATTTCATCTTTTAGATTTTCTATAATAAATTTCTTTGCTGGTTCTAATCCACCATCCAAATATATTGCAGCAATTACTGCCTCTACACTATCTGCCATAATTGCTGGTCTTACTTCTTTATTTGATACTTTTTCTGATTTTCCTAAATATAAAAAATCACTAAAATTATGCATTTGTGCAACTTTATACAAACTCTTTTCACATACTACTGTTGCTCTAACTTTAGTCATTTCTCCTTCTTTTAAGTTCAAATAATTGTTATATAAATATGAGCTTGAAATAAACTCTAAAATACTGTCTCCTAAAAATTCTAATTTTTCATTACTTTCTAAATTATGTTCATAAGCATAAGATGTATGTGTTAATGCTTTTTTTAGTAGTTCTTTGTTTTTAAATGTGTATCCAATATTTTCCTCTAATTTTTCCATTTTTGCCTCCGATTTTTATATAGCTATATTATATACTATTTTAAGATTTTTTCAAGTTTTTTTAATAAAATCTTTCCGTTTAAAGGCATAATAAAAGAACGAATATATTCGTTCTCCTTTTATTTTATACATTTTCTTTTATGTAGTCTACTACATCTCCTACTGTAACAACTTTTTCTGCATCAGCATCTGGAATTTCGATATCAAATTCTTCTTCTAATGCCATAACTAATTCTACTATATCTAATGAATCAGCTCCTAAATCATCTATAAAAGATGCTTCCATTGTAACAGCTGTATCAGCAACACCTAATTGTTCTACAATTATACCTTTTACTTTTTCAAAAACTTCTTCTGAACTCATTACAAGTTCACCTCCTCTCATGTGCTAAATGATATCTTTCATTTATTAATTCAAATATTATCTGTAACATTTATATTATATGTTATCATTTTTGTCAAGCATATTTAAAATATTTTTTATTTTTTGTACTACCCATTCAGGTTTTATTTTTCAAACTCTTCTATCATACGCTCAACAGCTTTATTTTCAACAAATTTTTCTGCTTGTTTAATTGTAAATTCAAATAATTTTTCATCACTACTTCCATGAGCTTTTACAACTGGTTTCTTTACTCCTAAGAATAAAGCTCCCCCATATGATTTGTAATCCATTGTTTTCTTAAATCTATTTATTGCTGGCAAACATGGTACAGCAGCTATTTTTGATAATAAATTCTGTGTTAAACTTTCTGATAATGTTCTTTTTACAAATTTTCCTAAACCTTCTACTGCTTTCAAAAATACATTTCCAGTAAATCCATCTGTTACAATAGCATCAATTTTTCCAGAAAATGCATCTCTTCCTTCTACATTTCCAACAAAATTTATATCTAATTCTTTAGATTTTTCTTTTAGTAATTGATAGCTTTCTTTTACTAATTCATTTCCCTTCGTCTCTTCTGTTCCTATATTCAACAAACCTATTGCTGGATGTTCTATTCCAAATGTATTTCTTAAATAAATTGTAGACATTTGCGCAAATTGTAATAAATTTATTGGCTTGCAATTTGTATTTGAACCTGAATCTATTAATAGCAATTGGCTTTTATATGCTGGCAATATTCCTGCTAATGCTGGTCTATCTATTCCTTTTATTCTTCCTACTAATAGTGTTGCTCCTGCAAGCAATGCTCCAGAATTTCCAGCAGATATAAATACATCTCCTTCTCCTTCTTTTAGCATTTTGAATCCAACTACCATAGAAGAATCTTTTTTATGTTTTATTGCCATTGTTGGTTGATCTTCCATTTCTATTGTTTCTGTTGCATTTTTTATTTTAAATCTTGGAGATACTTCTTCCATTTCTTTTCCAGTAAACTCCTTAATTTTTTGTCTTATTACTTCTTCTTTTCCTATTAGTGTTATATCAGCTTGTATTTGATTTATCGCTTTTAATGCTCCTTTTATATTGGCATCTGGCGCATTATCTCCACCCATTGCATCTAGTAATATATTCATTGTCTCATTTCCTTTCCTGTTTAATTCCTTGCGTTTTATTCATTCTTATTCATGATGTTTCTATTTTATTATTGTTTTCGTAAAATTGCAATAGTTTTATAAAAAAAGAAACACTTTTAATTTGTGTTTCTTTTCAAAATTAGGTTCTATAATAAATGTTGGGGTGGTTAAATAAATACTTCA
>ULYB01043724.1_pt1 | contig 19164 bp, 18 predicted proteins | sample 1961761 | NCBI WGS metagenome assembly ULYB01 (sample SAMEA4835852, study PRJEB28245) | human gut metagenome | biome: gut microbiome; material: fecal sample | place: Denmark | collected 2008
AACTTTCAAAGTTTTCCACCCCAACTATTGACATAGAGTCACTTTTTTTCTATCTTTTTCTCATCTGGAATAATAATATTTTTAGGATTTTTATCTTTGCTTTTTGGTTTTGCAGCATTAATATGCTCATAAACAGGAGAAATATCTAAGTTAGAACCATCTCCATTAATAACTTCAATTTCTTTTTTATTATCTTTTTCTTCTGACATTTTGAACACTCCTTATAAACTTTTTTTAATCTTATCATAAAACGAAATAAAAGTAAATAAGAAAACATAAAATTGTCCAAAAACCTTGACATAATGCGGAAAACATGAGAAAATAGAAATGTTAAAATTATGAAAAAAGAGAGAAGAAATATGAAAATACAAAAAATAAAATCAATCATAGAAGCAATACTATTTTCTGCTGGAAGAATTGTAACTGAAGATGAATTAGTATTAGCATTAGAAATAGATAAAAATCAAATAGAAGAGATCATAAGAAGTATGCAAGAAGATTATAAGACAAGAGGAATAGAGATAATAAAAGTGGAAAATGGATATCAAATGTGTAGTAAAAAAGAGTATTACGAATACATTTATCCAATATTAGATAAAAGAACAAAACCAAGTTTATCAACTGCAGCATTAGAAACGCTTGCTATTATTGCATACAATCCAAGAGCAACAAGGGCAGAGATTGAAGCTATAAGAGGGGTAAATAGTGATGGTACAATATATAAACTTTTAGATTATGGACTAATTGAAGATGCCGGAAAAGCGGATTTGCCAGGAAAACCAACAACATATAAAACGACGGCAGAGTTTTTAAAAATGTTTGGTTATGAATCTTTAGCCAAATTGCCAGAATTACCAAAATACAAGTTAGACTCTAATAGACAGATTGTTATAGATGAATTAGTAGAAACAGAGGCTCCAATGCCGAGTGAGGAGAAATAAAGAAAGAATAATATTATTAGGAGGAAAGAAATAATGGAAGATAACAAAAATTTTGTAAAAGAAATAACAAACATAGATGAAGATTTTGCACAATGGTATACAGACATTGTTTTAAAAGCAGAACTTGCAGATTATACAGACACAAAAGGATGTATAGCAATAAGACCATATGGATATGCAATCTGGGAAAATATTCAAAATTATGCAGATAGAAAATTTAAAGAAACAGGAGTAAAAAATACATATTTCCCTGTATTAATTCCAGAAAGTTTATTACAAAAAGAAAAAGATCATGTTGAAGGATTTGCACCAGAAGTAGCATGGGTAACAGAAGCAGGAGGTCAAAAATTAGATGAAAGATTATGCATAAGACCAACATCAGAAACAATAATAACAACAATGTATTCAAAATGGTTAAAATCATGGAGAGATTTACCATTTGTATATAATCAATGGTGTAGTGTATTAAGATGGGAAAAAGAAACAAGACCATTTTTACGTTCAAGAGAATTCTTATGGCAAGAAGGACATACAATACACGAAACAGCTAAAGAAGCACAAGAAAGAACATTGCAAATGTTAGATATATATGCAGATGTTGTAGAAAATCTTTTAGCAATACCTGTTATAAAAGGAATAAAAACAGAAACAGAAAAATTTGCTGGAGCAGAAGAAACATATACAATAGAAACAATGATGTATGATGGTAAAGCATTACAATCAGCAACATCACATTATTTTGGACAAAACTTTACAAAACCATTTAATGTAACATTCCAAAATAGAGATGGAAATCCAGAATATCCATATCAAACATCATGGGGATCAACAACAAGATTAATAGGAGCAATAATAATGGCACATGGTGATAACAGAGGATTAAAATTACCACCAAGAGTTGCACCAATTCAAGTTGTATTAGTACCAGTTGCAATGCATAAAGAAGGTGTAAAAGAAAAGGCTCAAGAAATATATGAACAACTAAAAAATAAATATAGAATTGAATTAGATGACAGAGAAAAAGTTTCAACAGGATACAAATTTAATGATTGGGAAATGAGAGGGGTTCCATTAAGAATAGAAATGGGACCAAGAGATATCGAAAATGGAGTTTGTGTTTTGGTTAGAAGAGACACAAACGAGAAAATCGAAGTGAAACTAACAGAGTTAGATGCTAAGGTTGGAGAAATCTTAGAATTAATTCAACAAAATATGTATGATGTTTGTAAAAAAAGAATGGAAGCCAAAACAACTATTGCACATAATTTAGATGAATTCCAAGCTAATATGAATAAAGAACAAGGATTTATAAAAGCAATGTGGTGTGGTTCAGCAGAATGTGAAGCTAAAATAAAAGAACTGACAGCTGCAAAATCAAGATGTATGCCATTTGAACAAGAACATATTGGAGACACATGTGTATGCTGTGGAAAGCCAGCTACAAAAATGGTAATATGGGGAAGACAATATTAATATGAATATTTTGTGAATTATTCATAAAAACAGTTGTAAAAAAATCAAAAAATTGATATACTTGAAATGATTAAATTTGATTGAAAGGAAAGTGATTTTTATGGAAGAAAATCAAGAAGAAAAAAAAGAAGAAATAGTAGAAATTGAAGAGAAAACAGAAGGATCAAATGATGGAATAAAAATATCAAACGATGTAGTTGCAGTAATTGCAGGAGTTGCTGTATCAGAAGTTCCAGGTGTAGCAAGTATGTCAGGAGGATTTGCTGGAGGAATTTCAGAAGTACTAAGTGGAAAAAAGAATCTATCAAAAGGAATAAAAGTAGATGCTGGAGATAAAGAAGTAAAAATCGATGTAAACATCATAGTAGAATATGGTTCAAGAATTCCAGATGTAGCATTTGAAATTCAAAATAGAGTAAAAAAATCAGTAGAGAGCATGACAGGTTTAAAAGTATCAGAAGTAAATGTACATGTTCAAGGTGTAAAAACAGAAAAAGATGAAGAAGACGACAAAGAAACAGAAAAAGAAGATAAAGAATGAGAAATGAGGAATTAATATGAAATTTTTAGAAAGACTTGCATTAGTAATATATTCATATGTAATGATATTAATGTCTATAGTGTTAGGACTATTAATTTTTAATTGGATAGAATTAGATAAAGTAGCACAAATGGTAAGAATTTTAATAACAGGAAGTATATCATCAAAAGTATTATTAGGATTAAGTGTATTCTTTATTCTATTATCTATAAAATGCATATTTTTTGATGATAGATCAAAACAAAAAGCAAAAGAAGTACAAGGTATTTTGTTAAAAAATGAAAATGGACAATTAATGATTTCAAAAGAATCAATAGAAAACATTGTTAAAAACACAGTATTAGGATTTGAAAATATTCAAGAATGTAAGACTAGAATAGATGTAAATAGTGAAAATCAATTAAGAATAACATTATTTTTAACAGTTAATGAAAATGTAGTTATAAAAGAACTTGCAAGTAATTTACAAAATAAAATAAAAGAAGAAGTAAAGAAAGTATCAGACTTAGAAGTTCAAGAAGTAAATGTTAAAGTAATGGGACTACAAGAAAATAAAAAGAGCAAAGAATAGGATGATTGAAAATGGAAGATTTTAAAAATTTTGTTTCTAAATACATAGGAGCGATAATAGGAATAATAGTAGCAATATTAATATTATGTACAAGATTATATGATGTTATTTTTGCTATAGTAGTAATAATTGTTGGAGCATTTGTGGGAAATTATGTTCAACAAAATAAAGATGAAGTAAAAGAAAAAATTAAAAATTTTATTGATAGGCTATAAAAAAGGAGTTGTAAAATGAAAAGATCAGCAATTAGAGAATTAACATTTAGATTAATATATAGTTTAGAAATACAAAAAGCAGAAAATTTAGAAGAACAAATAGAACTATATTTAGAATGTAACGAAGTAGAGGATGAAGAAGCAAAAGAATATATAAAAGATGCAATTTTTGGAATAAATGAACATATAGAAGAAATACAAGAATTAATAGAAAAAAATCTAAAAGCTGATTGGAAAATAGACAGAATATCAAAAATAGATTTAAGCTTATTAAAACTTGCTATCTATGAAATAAAATATAAAGAGATTCCATATAAAGTAGCAATAAATGAAAGTTTAGAGTTAGCCAAAAAATACGGAGAAGAAACTTCTAAAAATTTCATAAATGGAATTTTGGCAAGTGTTGTAAAAGAAATAGGAGAATAACCAATGAAATATAATGCAGTAACAGTAACACAGTTAAATAAATATTTAAAAGACAGATTTGATGAAGATGAAAACTTAAATGCAATATTAGTAAAAGGTGAAATTTCTAACTTTAAGAACCATTACACAGGCCATCTATATTTTACATTAAAAGACGAAAATTCGTTAATAAAATGTATAATGTTTAAAAGCTATGCTGAAAGGCTAGCATTTAAACCAAAAGATGGAATGAAAGTAATGGTTTTTGGGTCTGTATCAGTTTTTGAGAGAGATGGAGTTTACCAAATATATGCTAAAACTATGATGGAAGACGGAATGGGAGATTTGCATGAAAAATTTGAGAGACTAAAAGCACAACTAGAAGAAGAAGGATTATTTGCTCAGTCACATAAAAAGCCAATTCCATTATATCCTAAAGTAATAGGAGTATTAACATCTCAAACAGGAGCAGTTATTAGAGATATTATTAATGTTTCATCAAGAAGAAATCCAAATGTCTATATTAGATTATTGCCAGTACCTGTTCAAGGACCAGGAGCAGCAGAGCAAATTGCTGAAAAAATCAAAATAATGAATGATAAGAAATTAGCAGATGTTTTGATAATTGGGAGAGGTGGAGGTTCGTTAGAAGACCTATGGCCTTTTAACGAAGAAATTGTAGCAAGAGCTATATATGAGTCTGAATTGCCAATCATTTCAGCAGTTGGACACGAAACAGATTTTACAATAGCAGATTTTGTTGCAGATTTAAGAGCCCCTACACCATCAGCTGCAGCAGAACTTGCAGTACCTGATGTATATGAATTGAAGCAAAAAATAAATGATTATCAAAATAGATTTAGAAATTCTTTAAAAAAGAAAATAGAACTAATGAAATTAAGATATGAAAAATGTATGAAATCAAGAGTGTTTACTGATCCAATGAGAAAAATTAGAGATATGAGTGTTTTATTAGACTCATATGTTCAAAGATTGGAAAAGAAAATAAAAAATACGCAAAAAGACAATCAAACTGCATATATTGAATTAGTAACAAAATTAGATACATTAAGTCCATTAAAAACATTAGCAAGAGGATATTCATTAACAGAAAAAGACAATAAAATAGTAAAAAGCGTGAATGAACTAAAAGAAAATGATAAAGTAAAATTAAAATTTATTGATGGCGAAAAAGATGCAAAAATTTGCTAATAAAAGGAGGAAATCCATGGATACACGAAAGAAACAAAATATATTAACAGTTATTATAGTAATTGCTTTAATAGGATTAGCAGTAATTTTGACTTCAATGTTTTATGATGAAAAAATGAAGGCAGAAAAAACTTCTAGTGCAGTCTCAAATGAAGTAACTTCACCAAAAGAAGAAAAAGAAAACAATACTGTGAAAGATCCAGTAGAAGAGGTAAAAGAGAATACAGAAGGAAATACTTATGTTGGAGAAGAGGAAAAAGAGAGTGAACAAGAAGAGGAGCCAAAACAAAGTAATGATGAGAAAGCTATCGAATTAGCTAAAAAAGAATGGGGAAATGATCATGATGCAACTTTTAGTATTGATGAGAAAAAAGGTAACAAATATTATGTTGCTGTAAAAAAAGATGGAAATACAGTAGAATGGTATGAGGTTGACACTGAAACTTGGAAGATTAGTGTTTATTAAAATAAAAACTGAAGGAGAAAAATGATGAGTAAAGAAAATTTTGAAGAATCAATGAAAAAATTAGAAAGCATAGTAAATGAATTAGAAAATGGCAATTTAAATTTAGATGAATCAGTTGAAAAATTTGAAGAAGGAATGAAAATTGCTAAACAATGCAATACTATTTTAGAAGATTCAGAGAAGAAAATAACTATATTATTAGAAAAAGATGGAGAATTAAAAGAAGAAAAATTTGATGCAAATGAATAAATAGATAAAAGGGGAAAGTAAAATGGAGGACATTCAAAAACTAGTAACTAATAAATATTTATATGTACCATTATTATTATGGTTTTGTATTCAAGTATTTAAAGTTATTTGCGATTTAGTAAAAACAAAGAAATTTAATTTTAAAAGAATTATGGGAGCTGGCGGAATGCCAAGTTCTCATACAGCAGTTGTAACAAGTTTAGCAATGCTTGTCGGTAAGAGTGAAGGCTTTGACTCAGCTATGTTTGCAGTTGCATTAGTATTTGCAATGGTTGTAATGTATGATGCTGCGGGAGTTAGAAGAGCTGCAGGAAAACAAGCACATTTATTAAATAAAATAATAGAAACACCTGGACTTACAGGAGTAGAGGTACAAGAAAGACTAGTAGAAGTTTTAGGACATACTCCTTTACAAGTAATTGTTGGAGCTATAATAGGTATTACAGTTGGACTATTAGCATAATTAGTATACAAAAATGGAGGGATTAAAATGACAGATATTGAAATTGCAAAAAATACAGAACTAAAGAAAATCACAGAAGTTGCAAAAGATATAGGAATTGCAGATGAGGATATTGAACCATATGGCAATTATAAAGCTAAAATATCAAAAGTTGATACTAGTAAAAATGATGGAAAGTTGATATTAGTTACAGCAATGAGTCCAACTCCATTAGGTGAAGGGAAAACAACTATTTCAATTGCGATTGCAGATGGACTAAGAAGAATTGGAAAAAAATCAACTTTAGCATTAAGAGAACCATCTTTAGGACCAGTATTTGGAATGAAAGGTGGTGCAACAGGAGGAGGACATGCCCAAATTGCTCCAATGGAAGATATTAATTTACATTTTACAGGAGACATGCATGCAATAACATCAGCAAATAATTTGTTATCAGCAATGATAGATAATCATATTTATCAAGGAAATAAATTAAATATTGAAAAAGTTACATGGAAAAGATGTATAGATTTAAATGATAGACAATTAAGAAAAATAAACACAGGGCTTTCAGGAGAAAGTAAAATAGTTCCTAGAGAAGATGGATTTGACATATCTGCAGCGTCAGAAATAATGGCAATATTATGCTTAGCAACAGATATACAAGATTTAAAGACAAGACTTGGAAATATTATTGTTGGATATAATAAAAAAGAAGAACCAGTATTTGCAAAAGATTTAAATGCACAAGGGGCAATGACAGTATTACTAAAAGATGCTATAAAACCAAATTTAGTACAAACTCTAGAACATACACCAGCATTAGTACATGGTGGACCATTTGCCAATATAGCACATGGATGTAATTCAGTAATAGCAACTAGAATGGGAATGAAGCTTGCAGAATACACAGTTACAGAAGCAGGTTTTGGAGCAGATTTAGGAGCAGAAAAATTTATTGATATAAAATGCAGAGATGCTAATATAAAACCAAATGTAGTAGTTTGTGTTGCAACAATAAAAGCATTAAAATATCATGGAGGAGCTTCAAAAGAAAACATTAGAGAAGAAGATATGGTAAGTCTAGAAAAAGGAATGAATAATTTATATAAACATATAGACAATATAAGAGGTAGATTTGGATTAAATGTAATTGTAGCAATTAATAAATATAATACTGATAAAGAGAATGAATTAGAATTTGTGCAAAATGAATTAGCAAAAAGAGAAATACCATCAAGTGTTGTAGAGAGCTGGGAAAAAGGCGGAGAAGGTGCGCTAGATATAGCTAATAAAATTGTTGAACTTGCAGATCAAGAAGAAGATAAATTTGAATATATTTATGATTTAGATGAAGCAATTGTAGAAAAAATAAATAAAATCGCTATGAAAATTTATGGAGCAAAAGCAGTTTTATATCCAGAAGAAGTTGCTAGAAAAATAGAAAAAATTGAAGAAATGGGATATGGAAAATTACCAATATGTATTGCTAAAACCCAATATTCTTTTTCAGATGATGCTAAAAACTTAGAATGTGAAGAACCATTTGAAATTCATGTAAAAGATGTAGAGTTAAAAGCAGGAGCTGGATTTATAGTTGTTCTTGCAGGAAATATTATGACAATGCCAGGACTACCAGTAGTTCCAGCAGCAGAAAATATAGATATTGATGAAGCTGGAAATATAGTAGGTTTATTTTAATTCGTAATGAATAAAACTTCCGAACTTAGAAATACTAACAAAAAGTATTTTGGAGGAGGAAGTTTTTTTATGTATAATTTTAGAACCGACTTAGCACTTGAAAGAAGAGATATTTATCAAAAGGCTAATAAATTAAATCAAATAGATGGGGTTGAAAGCACAGAAGAGGAGATTAATGATAATATAAAAGTATCAAGAGTAAAGATTACAAATTCTAAAGGTGAAGAAGCATTAGGAAAGCCAATAGGAACATATGTTACCATTGATGTAAAAAAACTAAAAATGGCAGGAGAAGAAGAAATTCAGAAAACATCAGAAGTCTTAACAGATGAATTGAAAAAAATAGTAGAAATGCATGTAAATAATCAAGAAGATATTTTAATTGTGGGATTAGGAAATATTTATGTGACTCCAGATGCTTTAGGACCAAAGGTAATAAATGAGATTGATGTTACAAGACACATAATAAAATATCTTCCTCAATATGTTGATGAAGGTACAAGACCAGTTAGTGCTATTTCTCCAGGAGTGTTAGGTACAACTGGAATAGAAACTGTTGAAATTTTGAAAGGAATTGTTGAAAATATTCATCCTAAATTGCTGATTGTAATAGATGCTTTGGCTTCTAGAAGTATTGAGAGAATTAGTAGTACAATTCAGATATCTGATACTGGAATTGTTCCTGGTGCAGGTGTTGGAAATACAAGAGAGGAGATTAGTGAGAATTCTTTAGGTATACCTGTTGTCTCAATTGGAATTCCTACTGTTGTTGAACTTGCTACTCTTGTTTCTGATGGAATTGATATTTTTATTGATAGATTACAGGAGAAAGCTGAGTCTAATGAGTATTTAAATAAGTTGCAACAGAATGATAAGTATGAAGAGGTTAAAGAGGCTCTTAATGTTGGGGATTATAATATGATTGTTACTCCAAAAGAGATTGATGATTTAATTGAGAATATGAAAGATATTGTGGCTAGGGGTATTAATTTTGCAGTAAATTAATTCAATCTGTAATAAGTAAGTATTTGAAATATAGCCCGAATGTGACCAAAATAGTGTTACAAATTCTTAGCAAAAGCTATAAAGGGTCCTGTCTTCGGGTATAGTTATAGCTTTTGCATTAGAATTTGTTAACGTTATGACGGGTAGCCGAGGGATATATTGAAAATACTTACTTATTACAGATTGACCGTGAACATTCCTCATTTTCTTATATAATAATTTCTATTTTTGAATTCCAATCGAACGTTATACTTGGCAATTGGGTGGAGTGGGCAAACCGTGGGGTGAACGCAGCTGAATGTGAGTTAATTAAGAAAGAATTAAGAAAAAGATGTAGCCAAAAAATGTTAATAATGTTATAATGAGACTGTATTAAAAGTACAGTCTTTTTTGATTGTAAGAAAGGAGAGCAAAATGCCAGAAAGAACAGAAATAACAAGAATGAAGCAAAATTCAGAAAATAGAGAATATGTATTAGAAAATGTAAAACAAGAAGGAGCATTGCTAGAGTTTGCAAGTGATGAATTAAGAGATGACAAAGAAGTTGTGTTAGAAGCAATTCACAATAATCCAGAAGCATTAGAATTTGCAAGTGATAGGCTAAAAGGAGATAGAGAGGTTGTATATGATTCAGTAAGCAAAGTTGGTTGGACATATTGTTATACACAAGAAAACTTATTAGAAGATAGAGATTTATTATTAGCTGGATTAAAAGTAACTGGGCAGATATTGTATTTTGCAGCAAAGGATATGAGAGATGATAAAGAAGTAGTTATGGAAGCTGTAACCAATAAGCCTATTATTATAAAATATGCTAGTGGAAGACTAAGAGAAGATAAAGAAATTGGAATGGCTGCTATGAAAGTAAATAAAAACTGTTATGAATTTTTAGGACCAAATTTAAAGCAAGATGAAGATATATTAGCAATAAAAAATGGATAAAAGGAGGATAATATGAAAGTTTTAAAGAAAATAAATAAGGGATTAATATTAACAATAATAGTATTAGCAGCTTTGTTGATATACATATCAGGTGTAGAAAAGCAAAGAAATGCAGATAAGCCAGATATAAGAAAAGCATGTGAGGATTTTATATTATTAACAGATAAATATGTTGTATTACCAGAGGATATGCAGAAATCAGAAGTATCAGAAGAGAAAGTAAATGAATATGTTAATCAAATGAAAAGCGATGTAGAAAAAGTAATGATATCTAATACAGAAGCGGTAAAAATTCAAAAACAAGTAATTGAAAACAATCTGAGAAATGGGTATGATGCTCTTGATGTAAGAATTAAAATGTCAAGAAAAATCAAAAAGATAAATGGATATGAATTTGACGGAAATCAAGTAACTGTAAAATTAAAAGATCAAGTAGAAATAGTTACAAAAGTTTTTGATGAAATAGATTCAACCAAAGAAACAGAGACTTTTGATGCATCAAATGATGAAATAATTTTACAAAAAATAGATGGAAAATGGAAAATTGTATATTCAAACTTACAATTTGATGGAAGTAATAGATATTATAGTGATGATATTATCTTTTAGAAGAAGGGGATGAAAAGATGGAAAATACTGTATTAGAATTGAAAAATGTAAGCAAATCATTTGGAAAAAGAAAAATAATAGATAACATAAGCCTTAAGGTAAATTCAGGTGAAATCTTTGGCTTTTTGGGACCAAATGGTTCAGGAAAAACTACAACAATAAAAATGATATTAAGATTAATTGACAGTGATGATGGAGAAATCAAGGTAAATGGTTTAGATAACAGAAAACAGTTTGAACAAGCAATGGAATGCATAGGAGCAATTGTAGAAAATCCAGATATGTATAAATATATGTCAGGAATAGACAATTTAAAGTTACATGCAAGAATTAGAAATATAGATGAAAAAAGAATAAATGAAGTATTAGAAATGGTAGGCTTAAAAGATAGAGCAAAAGACAAAGTCGGAAAATATTCTCTAGGAATGAAACAAAGACTAGGGTTAGCATTAACATTATTACATAATCCAAAAGTTTTAATATTGGATGAACCTACAAATGGATTGGATCCAGCAGGAATTAAGCAATTGAGAGATATTTTAAAGAAAATTTCTCATGAAGAAAATGTCGCTGTATTTGTGTCATCACATATATTGACAGAAATGCAACAAATGTGTGATAGAGTAGCAGTATTAGATAATGGTAAAATTGTAAAAATAGAGCAGATAACAAATTCAGAAGAAGAGAAAATTGAAACTATAGAATTAAGAATTAAAGATAAAACTAAAGCAATTAAAATTTTAAAAGAAAAATTTGAGGTAGATGCTAAAGAAGAAAAAGATAGTTTGTTAGTTACAATTCAAACAGAAAAAGTTCCAGAAGTTGTAAGAGAATTAGCAATTGAAGATGTTGGAATAAAAGCAGTTATTCCAAGAGAACATAATTTAGAGGAAATATTCTTTGATGCAACAGAAGGAGGTAAAAATGAGTAAGATATATAAATTATTTGTAGATGAAAATATTAAAACTTGGAAAAAGTTTTCAACAAAATTGGCAATTATATTAATAGTTTTAGCATTATTGGGAGCATTAAGCTTATCAAAATTGTTACAATATATAGATGAGAAAAATGATATAAATTCTGAGAGGTTTGTTTCAAGTTCAGAAGAAGGATTTAAAGGTGAAATTGAGATATTAAAAGAACAGTTGCAAGATAATACACTTTCAAAATCTGAAAAAGAGGAAATAGAGAGACAAATAAAGATTTATGAAATAAGAATAAAAAATCAAATTTATAGAACAGATTGGAGAAGTGAAGCATTATCAGATACTAGTATAGATAATAAAACTTTAGAGATTGTTGAAAAAAATGATTTTGATGGATATATTGACCAAAAGCAAGAAAAATTAAAGAAAAAATTTGATGATAAACAAATTTCACAAGAGGAATATGATGATGAAAAAATATTGTTAGAATTGCAAAAAAAATACGGAATTTCTAAAGATGATCCCCAAATATTTTATGATTACAGAGCACAAGTAATTAGTGATATTCGTCAGAAGCAGAAAAGCATTAGAACAGGAATTGATAGTCAAACAAATAAGGTATTAACAGAAAAACAAAAGAAACAATATGAAGATGATATTAAAATAAGTATATACAAAATAGAAAATAACATAGAAAAAGCAGATTCAACTTCAGATTATAAAATGACATTCGAATCATTTGCAACAAGTTTTGTAACAGCATTTATAGCAATATTTGTAATAATTGTTGCAGGAAGTGCAATTGCGACAGAAATTTCAACAGGAACAATAAAATTCTGGGCATTAACACCTAATAAAAGATGGAAGATACTAACAGCAAAAATATTATCGTTGTTATTTTATTTAGTAGTTATAACTTTAATAATGGCATTGCTAACATTAGTTTGTGGAAAGATATTTTTTACAACAGAAGGAAATACATATTTATTTGTAAAAGATGGAGTTGTACAAAAAATAGGAAATACAGCATTTATAATAGAATACTATTTTGCAAAAATTATACCAATTATAATATTTGCACTATTTGCATTAATGCTTTCAGTTGTTACAAGAAACACTTCAGTAGCAATAGCTTTAAGTATAGCAACATATATGGGAAATGGAATAATGATGCTAATTATAAATACTTACATAAAAAAAGATTGGATAAAATTTATACCATTTAACAATTTGGATATTGCTAGCAAAATATTTACAAATTTCACAAGTCCAATGACAATTTCGGCTCCAAATACTTTTGTACAGAATACATCACTTATATTTTCTCTTGGAGTGCTAGGAGTGTGTGCAATTTTAATGCTTGTAACCATGTATGATAGTTTCAATAAAAGAGATATTATTTAAGTTATAGTATAATATTTTAAAATAATACCAAGAAGCCCAATAAATAATTAAAATTATTATATATAAACATTATTTAAAAGAAAAATGACTAGAAAGCTTGATTTTTTTAGGAAAATATAGTACAATAGTTTATGTAAAAAATGTTCCTTAAACTTAGCACAATAAAAGACACCTATTATTGAGGCTCGGTATAAGGAGAAAAAGAAATAGGAGGTGTTATTATGACAGCAGAAAGAAAACAAGAAATCATTAATCAATATAGAAGAGATGAAAAAGATACTGGATCATCAGAAGTACAAATCGCTCTTTTAACAGAAAGAATTAATGAATTAACAGAGCATTTAAAAGTTCATAAAAAAGACAACCACTCAAGAAGAGGACTTCTAAAAATGGTTGGAAAGAGAAGAAATTTATTAAACTACTTAGCTAAAAAAGATGAAAATGCATATAAAGAATTAGTTGAAAAATTAGGACTAAGAAAATAGTTAATAAGTTGTAAGAGGCGTTTGCAACAAGATTGCTAACGTCTCTTTTTAATAAAGTAGTTAATAAAAGCAAGTAAACTGAATTAGAAAAGTAGCTTGTATAATGTTTTATTCAAATGTGTAAGATATTATAGAGGTTACAATCTAAATAAGTTTACTTGCATAGGTGTGAAAAAAAGGACCGACCCTAAATTCGCATGCGAAAAAAAGGACCGACCCCAAATTAACAAGGAGGAAAATTTATGTTTAAAAGTTATGAAACAGAACTAGCTGGAAGAAAGCTAGTAATTGAAACAGGTAAACTATGCGGATTAGCAAATGGAAGCGTAGTAGTAAAATATGGAGATACAGTTGTAATGGTAAATGTTACAGCATCTAAAGAACCAAAAGAAGGAATTGATTTCTTCCCATTATCAGTAGATTTTGAAGAAAAAATGTATTCAGTAGGAAAAATTCCAGGATCTTATACAAAAAGAGAAGGAAAACCAAGTGATAAAGCAATATTGGTTTCAAGAGCAATTGATAGACCTTTAAGACCTTTATTCCCAAAAGATTTTAGAAATGATGTTGTAGTTGTTGCAACAGTTTTATGTGTTGAACAAGATAATTCACCAGAAGTTGCAGCTATGATAGGTGCTTCTGCAGCTTTATCAATTTCAGATATTCCTTTTGGTGGACCAACAGCAGCAGTAAATGTTGGATTAGTAAATGGAGAAATTGTTATAAATCCAACAGAGGAACAAAGAAAAGTTAGTGATTTAACATTAACAGTAGCAGGAACTGCTGAAAAAGTAGCAATGATTGAAGCAGGTGCAAATGAAGTTCCAGATGATGTAATGCTAGAAGCAATCAAAAAAGGACATGAAGAAATTAAGAAAATATGTGAATTCATTCAAAAAATGAAAGACGAAATTGGAAAACCAAAATTTGCATATAAATCATTTGCAGTTGATCATGATTTATATCAATTTATGGAAGATAACTTCACAGAAAAAATGAAAACAGCAGTACAAGAAATTGATAAAGATACAAGAGATAACAATGTTGCAGCTTTATCAGACGAAATTACAGCAGCAGTAACAGAAAAATTAGGAGAAGATGCAGCTGCTGAAAGAGCACAAGAAATTGGTGAAGCAATTTATAAATTAGAGAAAAAATGTGTTAGAGATATGATATTCTATGAACATAAAAGAGTTGATGGAAGAGCAATTGATGAAATAAGACCATTATCATGTGAAGTTGGATTATTACCACGTACACATGGAAGTGCATTATTTACAAGAGGACAAACTCAAGTAATGTCAATAGTAACATTAGGAATGTTAAGCGAAGAACAAGAATTAGATGGAATAGATACAGAAACAGAAAAAAGATATATGCATCAATATAATTTTCCTGCATACAGTGTTGGAGAAGCAAGAGCTTCAAGAGGACCTGGAAGAAGAGAAATTGGACATGGTGCTTTAGCTGAAAAAGCACTAATACCAGTACTTCCATCAAAAGAAGAATTCCCATATGCAATAAGAGTTGTATCAGAAGTATTATCTTCAAATGGTTCAACATCTCAAGCAAGTATATGTGGAAGTACATTATCATTAATGGATGCAGGTGTTCCAATTAAAAGACCAGTTGCCGGTATTTCAACAGGTTTAGTAACAAATCCAGAAAATCCAGATGATTATGTAATGTTAACAGATATTCAAGGACTTGAAGATTTCTTTGGAGATATGGACTTCAAAGTTGGTGGAACAGAAAAAGGTATTACAGCTATTCAAGTAGATATCAAAGTAGATGGATTATCATATAAAATAATTGAAGAAGCTTTTGCTAGAACAAGAAAAGCAAGACAATATATATTAGATGATATAATGAAACCAGTAATTTCAGCACCGAGAGAAGAACTTTCAAAATATGCACCACAAATAGTTACAACACAAATCAAAGTTGAAAAGATTAAAGATGTAATTGGAAAAGGTGGAGAAACAATTAATAAAATAATTGATGCAACAGGTGTTAAAATTGATATAGAAGATGATGGACAAGTTATGATTTATTCTCCAGACCAAGATAAAGCATATCAAGCATTAGACATGATTGAAGATATTGTTAGAGAATTCGAAGTAGGACAAATTTACTATGGAACAGTTACTAGAACAACTTCATTCGGAGCTTTTGTTGATATTGGTGGAGGAAAAGAAGGATTAGTTCATATTTCTAAAATCGCAAAAGAAAGAGTTAACAAAGTTGAAGACTATGTTAAACCAGGAGATAAAGTTCCTGTTAAAGTAATTGAAATTGATGATCAAGGAAAAATTAATCTTACAATGAAAGATTTAGTAGACTTAAGTAAGGAAAATATCTTAGAAGAAGAGATTAAAGAAGATAATAAAGAAGAATAATACCATACTAAAATATAAAGTACATATATTCATTTGAATATGTGTACTTTTTTTATTCTATATGATAAAATGCATATAATATTAGAGCAGAAAAATATATGACATATGAAAGGAATGAAAAAAGTATGGCAAATGAAGTGAAATGGACTGAAGAACAAAAGCAAGCAATATATGAAACTGGAAATAATATATTAGTTGCAGCAGCTGCAGGAAGTGGAAAAACTGCAGTATTAGTAGAAAGAATAATAAATAAAATAATAAACGAAAATATAGATATAGATAAATTATTGGTAGTAACATTTACAAATGCAGCAGCATCAGAAATGAGAGAAAGAGTCTTAAATGCAATCTATAAAAAGATAGATGAAGAGCCAGAAAACGAAAAATTGCAAAGACAGATAACCTTGCTAAATAAAGCAAGCATATGTACAATAGATTCATTTTGTTTAGATGTAGTAAGAAATAATTTTTTTGAAATAGACATAGCACAGAATTTTAGAATTGGAGATACAACAGAAATAGAGATTTTAAAACAAGATGTAATAGAAGATTTATTTGAAGAAAAGTATGAAGCAGAAGATAAGGACTTTATAAAGCTAATAAATACATATACAAGCTATAAAGATGATACTCCATTGAAAGAACTAATTTTAAAAATATATACATATATACAAAGTAATCCATTTCCAGAAAAATGGCTGGATGAAAAAGTAGAAATGTTTAATTTGTCTGATAAATTGGATAATGATTTTGCACAAACAATCTGGGGAAAATTATTGCTAAAACAAGTAAAAGAAATTGTAGAAGATTCACAATTGAAATTAGAAACGGAAAAAGACAATTTGAATCAATATCCAGAGTTAGTAAAATATTTTCAAATTATATGTGATGACATTGACCAATTAGAAATGTTGAAAATAAATTTAGATTCTTGGGATAAAGCATGTGAAATAGCATCAAATATAAAATTTAAAACATGGGTAACAGATAAAAAAATAACATTGGAATCCAAAGATATTGCAAAGGCAACAAGAGATGAGACTAAAACAAACTTAAAAAAGGTAACAGAAAAAATATTGATATTTAATTCTAGAGAAGCAAATGAAGATATAAATGGAATGTATGATGTACTAAAAAAATTGGAAAATATTATTTTAGAATTTAGAAAGAAATTTGAAAAAAGAAAAAAGGATAAAAACATTGTTGATTTTAGTGATGTTGAACATTATGCATTAAAAATTCTGTTAAAAGAAGATGGAACACCATCAGAAATAGCCAAAAAATATCAAGAAAAGTTTGAAGAAATAGCGATAGATGAATATCAAGATAGTAACCTGGTACAAGAATATATATTGACATCAATCTCAAGAGGAAATAATGTATTTATGGTAGGAGATGTAAAGCAGAGTATTTATAAATTTAGACAAGCAAGACCAGAATTATTCTTAGAAAAATATAAAAATTACAAAACAAAAAATATAAAAACAGATGCAGAAGATTTAAAGATACAGTTATTTAAGAACTTCAGAAGCAGAAAAGAAGTGCTTGATTTTTCAAATGAGATATTCGAAAATATAATGAGTGAAGAACTTGGAGAATTAAATTATACTAAAGAAGAATTTTTAAATTTAGGTGCTAGTTATGAAGATACAAATCAAGATTTAAGGGCTGAAATAGATATTTTAACAATAGATGATGAAGAAGATTTAGCCTCAGAGCAAGAAGCAAGAACAACTGTGTCTAATACATATGAAATAGAAAATGAAGAAGATGGTGACGAAATAGAAAGAGTAGAAAACATAGAACTAGAAGCTAAATTTGTTGCAAATAGAATAAAGCAATTGATTGATAATAAATTTCAAATATATGATGCAAAAAAACAAGAAAAAAGAGATATAAAATATAAAGATATTGTAGTATTGCTAAGATCAACAAAAGAACCAGCTCCTATATTTGAAAAGGAAATATTAAATTTAGGAATGCCTGTTTTTAGTGATTCATCAGCAGAATATCTAGAAAGTATAGAAATTCAAACAATAATGAGTTTGTTAAAAATTATAGATAATCCTTTACAAGAAATTCCACTTGTAACTGTTATGAGATCTTCAATAGGAGGCTTTACTGATAATGAATTAGTAGAAATTAGATTAAGTGATAAATATGATAATTTTTATAATACTATTTTAAAATCAAAGAAAAATGTAGGAAAAGCATTAAGAGAGAAAATAGATAAATTTTTAGATAATTTAGAAATGTGGAGACAAGAACAAGAATATCTAAGTCTAGATGAATTGATTTGGAAGATATATAATGATACTGGATACTATAATTATGTAGGATTAATGACAAATGGAGAATTAAGACAAGCAAATTTAAAAATGTTGTTTGTAAGAGCTAAACAATGTGAAAGTATAAGTTTTAAAGGATTGTTTAATTTTATTAATTATATAGAAAAAGTAAAGACTAGTAGCAAAGACATGGATTCAGCTAAAATAATTGGAGAGAATGATGATGTAATTAGAATAATGAGTATTCACAAAAGTAAAGGGCTTGAATTTCCAGTAGTGTTTTTATCTGGAACTGGAAAGCAATTTAATATGCAAGATTTAAATAATAAGATATTATTGCACCCAGAGATAGGAATAGGAGTAAAATATATTGATTATGATAGACAAATAGAATATGATACTTTATCAAAACAAGCAATGAAAAATCAGATTATGTTAGAAACTTTATCAGAAGAAATGAGAGTACTATATGTTGCATTAACAAGAGCAAAAGAAAAGTTGATTATTACAGGATATTCAACCAAAGATAAGCAAAAAGAATTGGATGAAATTATATATAAATATGAGAATTTGAATCACATCATATTAAAAAAATATAAGACATATCTTGATTGGATAAAACTTGTATATAATTATAATAAAGAAATTATGCAAGAATTATCAATAATAAACTTATATAGTAAAAAAGAAGTTTTAAAAAATTGTGTAGCTGAAAAAGAAAAAGAATTAAATACAGCAGAGCAAATTTTAAATAAGATATCAGAAATAAAAATAGATGAGAAAGAAGAAAAAAATATAGCTGATTTGTTAGAATATTCTTATAAATTCAATGATGCAACTATTGTACCAACTAAAACTTCTGTAACAGAGATAAAAGAAATGACAAAAG
>ULYB01053240.1_pt1 | contig 18700 bp, 6 predicted proteins | sample 1961761 | NCBI WGS metagenome assembly ULYB01 (sample SAMEA4835852, study PRJEB28245) | human gut metagenome | biome: gut microbiome; material: fecal sample | place: Denmark | collected 2008
ACTATAATAGTAATTATCACTTTTAACCTAATTTTACAACATCATAGATTGGCGAGTTATAATAAACAATGTATTCTACATTAGATAAATCTTTATCGCATTTAAAAAGCATAAAGGGAACATTTAAACTATTTATTAGACGATTATGTATATAAAAAATCATTCATCACCAATAAAAATATAAGTTGCAAGTATGTCAATTCATTCATATACAAACTTATTATACATTTCCTTAATTAATGAAATCTTATCAATCAAGTCATTTTTAAATGGTAAATTAATTATCGTTCTATCAATTGAATTCGTTACTATGCATTTATAATCATCAAAATGATATTTCACATTATCTTTAAATCATTATAGTGATTCTATAGTGTAAATTTTAGATAAAATTTAATTTTGTTTTTCAACTTTATCAATAATTAATTTGGCAATTTTTTCAGTAGCATCAAGATTAACATTTTTTTCTTGAGCTTTTTTCATCTTTTCAATATCTTTTTCGCTATTAAGTAACCTTAACCCTATTTCGGTTAATTCTTTTGCACTTGGAGCCGAAATAGACATACCAAGCTGATTGAAAAAAACTTTATTGGCAGTTTCACATCCTGGAATTGGAAAAGTATGAACAAGTGGTAACCTTGATGCTGCAGCCTCAGTAGAAGTAAGTCCTCCTGGTTTTGTATAAATAATATCACAGGCTTTCAAATATAAATCCATTTGATCGGTATGACCTAAAATGACAAAAGTTTCATTTTTACCATATAATTTCACCAATCTATTATATATTCTTTTATTATTTCCACATATAACAACAATTTGAAGATTATCTTTATCTTTGCTTTTATTAAAATTTTTAACAAGTTTAATAAGTTTACCAGCACCCATACTACCACCAAGTAGTAAAACAATTTTTTTATTTAATTGTAATTGTAATTTTTCTCTTACCTCGTTTTTGTTAACTTGGTTTAAAATTTTAGGAGTAAAAGGAATTCCTAAAGGATATAATTTCTCAATTGGCATTCCACGTTTAGTAAAATCGCTCATCAACAATTCATGAGGAATTACATAGAAATCGCAATCAGTTTCTTCCCAAAATGGTGTACAAGTATAATCGGTTGCAACCCCTATAAAAAGCGGTAATTTAATATTTTCTTTTTTCATATAAGTTAAAGTTTCAGCAGGAAAAAGATGAGTCATAATAATTGCATCATAAGGATGTTCTTCTAAATATGGTATCAAATATTTTGCCATCTTTTTATTTATTTTATAAACAGGAGATTCTTTTGAATGTTTACTAACATACATTCCTAATTTATACACTTCACCAAAAACATAAGGAACTGTTTTTACTGTATTGACATAGACATTAGCAACTCTTTTTGCTACCTTTTCTCCTGCAAGCGTTAGATAGTCAAAAACAAAAGCCTCATGTCCCATCTTTTCAAATTGAAGTTTTAAAGCATTAGCAGCAGAATCATGACCACCACCAGTTTTACATGATAATATTAAAAATTTCATATCAACGTTTTCTAAAGGCAAAGCGCACTTCAGTTTCCTCCATATTTCTAAGTGATGCAAGATGTTTAATGCCAACAATCATTGCAATAGTAAAACATCCGATGAAAATAATTAATGATTTGACAATAAAAATACTTGTTATAATAAAAGCGAGATAAGCAAAAAAGATTCTTAAAGTATGTGGCTTAACAATAATGATTAGTGAGAAAAAAATGAACCAAAAAGCAAGTAAGAGTCCCATTTGAAGATATGGAAATAATCCTAATAAACTACCGAAACTGACCGCAATGCATTTGCCACCATCTCTAAAACCTGTATAAATTGGATAGGCATGTCCTACAACTGGTGCAAGCATAATAAATGAAAATAAAATATGATTAGGGGAAACACTATTTTTGGCCAAATAAACAGGAATAAAACCTTTACTTAATTCTAATAAAAGGGTACAAATCCCACATATCATACCACCTTGAATAAAGGCATTAGCAGTTCCGGGATTACCATCACTACTATCTTTTTTAGTATCTACTTGCTTGAATATTTTAGGAATTAAATATCCAAACATAATGCTACCAAGTAAATATCCTATTATGATAAAGAAAAAGTAACTTATCGTAGACATTGTTTCTTTATTTAATATTACTAAATAATTATCCATGAATTACACCATCCTTTTATTCATATAACCGGTTAAGAATGCGAAGAAATTCTTGTGAATCGTGTTCCCCTAACTTGTTAATCATCTTGTTAATACTAATTGCAATATCATCAATGATACCTTTTGCCACAATCTTACCTTTTTCTGTTAATTTAATAATAATTTTTCTTCGATCATCTTCAGCAATTATTCTTTTAATATATGCTTTCTTTTCTAAATTTTTAAGCGTAGATGCAATTCTACCACTTGTTAGTTGTTGAATTTCACATAGGTCACCTGGTGTTAAATTTTTTTGATGAATTTCTTCATATATCAACAAAGTTTGTAAAATACCATTTTCACCTTTATCTAATTCTTTAACTTTGTGAATAAGGTGGTTTCTTTTTCTAAAAACATTCATAAATTTATATGATAATTCTTTATACTTCATTTTCATTTTCTCCTAATTATCTTCTACTAGAAGATAATTATATCATCTTTGCCACATCTTGTCAAGAGCATATAGTATTATCTAACATTTAATAAATAAAACACCCTATTAAATGCCTCAACATTAAATAGAGTGTTTATTTTATATTTTATCTTGCAAATATACCATTATTCCAAACTCTACTTGCAGGATAAGTTCCATCCCATTGTTCCCAAGTTGTTGTACCAGGAACAATACTATGTAAAGTAATGGTTTTAGTTTGACCATTTAATTCAACTGTTAAATCATAAGATACTGTTGTAGTAATAGCTGGTGCTTTTATTACACGACCAGTATTATCAATAATATCAGGATTATTTGACTTAATAGAAATTTTTGCATTACTATAATTCTTTTGAATTTCATATTGTAATTCAACCATTTCCATAAAACTATCCCAATAAGAGCCTGAAATCATTGTTTGTGGACAATTTTTACCACTCCAAGTATTATGCATTTTAACTCTAGTTGTATCTAAACCATTTCGTAATAAGATGTCAGCGACAAGTTGAGCCGTTCTTTGGAACGTATCATAAATATCACCAGATAAATTTGAACACATTTCAATACCAATTGAATTATTATTACCACCACGTGAACCAATTGTATTGTAACTAGATGAATACCATAATGGTCCACCAATATAGTAATATCCATCTTCTACTTTCCAAGTTGGGCCAAGAATGGATAAATAACTAGCAGAAGGGGCAGCACCATTAATTGTTGGCACTTCAATTTGCGTAACAGTTCCATTTAGTGATAGATAATAAGTAGAACCACTTTGTACAACATCAAATTTAGGTGCTATATTTCCAATAGCAACCACATTTGTTTTAGTCCAAGTAAAACTTGCAGATGTTCCATCACCAGCATGATATGCAATATATTTTTCAGGAACAACACCATAAATTGCATCATTACCTACTGTATAGTGGATTGAAGTTTCACCACTTGACATACCTTGAGCAATTGATACAACTGTACCTGTAAGAGTTGCGGTATCATGAACAGTAACAAACTCAATTGTATCTACGCTTCTACGTTCTTTATGGTTATTTGGATTAGCCTCACTTGTTGCATAATAAGTTTCATCAACTTTAAATTCATCAAATAAGTATCTATTTACACTTCCATATGTAGAAACATATACTCTTTCAACACCATCATTATACAAAGATATGTTGCCAGTTTCTACTACAGCAAAATTATTTTTAGCAAGAAGAGCAATTAATCTATCTATATCAGTATCTTCTGAGTATACTCCTACTGTAATACAAACTGATAAATTAATTTTAGTTCCCTCAATTGTAACTAAAACATTTGCTTTACCATTAGCAAGAGCAGTTACAAGTCCTGTTTCTGATACTGTTAGAATGTTTTCATCGCTTGATTCATAAATAAATTTAGCATTTTCTGTACCTTTTCCATAGGCTGTAGCAATAATTTGCAATGTATCATCAATACAAATTGATCCATCATAGTATTCTTCAAAAGTAACATCAACCGATTGAATTGAATTTACAATGATTTCGTGTTGATAAGTAACTTTTCTTAAATAATCATAAATTGTAATTGTTGCTTTTCCAGCATTAATAGCAGTTATCAAACCAGTACTTGATATAGTAATAATATCCGTATTACTTGATTCATAGAATAAATCTTTAAAATATGCATCACTTGGTTCTACACTTGCCACAATTTGGAAAGTATCACCAGTTTCTAGTTCATCACAAATTTCATCAACTCTAATATTAGTTACAGGATTTAATTGTTCCCATTTTGCATATAAAGTAAGATCTCCATTTAGAGTTTCTAAACTAGTATATAGGTTATCTTCACTATCATACCATCCTAAAAATTTATATCCTAAATATCCAGGAACAATAAGTTTATCACTATATCTTGAAGGTACAACTAATGTATCATTTTCAGGAACTTCACTAAAGAAATATACTATGGCAGGTTCATCTGCAGTAATATCCTCAATTGCTTTATCAAAAGCTATCATTTGACCAACTGCTAATTTAGTTGTAATTGGATTGATACTTGCCCAATAATTATTATAAGAGTTAGAAATAGTAATAACATATTCAGCTCCTTCTGGCCAACTAGATGCACCAGAAGAGATGATTTGAACGATTTCATATAGACCAGTCTCTAAATTTTTAGCAATATAGATTCTATCAGAAAAAGTTGCACCTGGATCATAACTACTTGTTCCAATAAAGATATCATCTGTATATCTTCCTCCCCAGAAGGTACCATTATTATAATTATAGTTATTAATTGTTAAATGTAGGGCATTACCAGAATTGGCAACTAATAATTCTTCTGAATACCCACCATTAAATTTATAAGTTACATCATAAATTTCACCTTCTACTACTTTCCATTCTGCTACTAACACAATATCACCTCTTGAAGTTGCTGGAATTTCAGTAACATAATCTCCATTTAGACTCCAACCTAAAAATTCATAATTTAATTTTGTAGGAATAGGTAATACGATTGATTCACTAATTAAACTATTATAAGCAGTTGGATAATTTCCCTTTAAACTACCACCATCAAGTTCATAGTTTATAACATAGAATTCAAGTGGTTTCGCTTCTACAACATTTGGTTTACTCGACAAAGTAGTACCAGACGTTTTTAAATGTTTAAATAAACTAGCATAAGGAGTTAAATCAGTAATTACTTCACCATCATTGCTTTCATAATAATTTGCACCAAACTCTGCTAAATGTGGATTTGTAGTTTCAGTATCAGAGCCTTGATATGTTCCAAAATAATGAGTAGTAGGAAGTCCTAAAAATTGATTATTATCAATCTTACAACTCCAATTTGATGTACTTGCACCATTATTTCTTAACCACATATCATTATAGCAATGATCGAAGACATTACCAACAATTTCCCAAGCTGTCTTATTTTCTTGGAAAATATGAGCAGAAATTGCACCATTATATGGAACCGCATTAGAATTATCAGTACCTATTTGTTTAAACGTATTATTTAAAATATATACTATAGTATTTGAACCACTAGGGCCTGATAAAGCATACATAAAGATTGCATTATAACCATTGTGTTTAACGCTTTGTTCAAAATAATTGTTTGTAAAAGAAATGATACCTTGATTATAACCACCCTCACATCTAATACCATCTCGATCAAAGTCTAAAAATACATTGCCTTCTACTGATAAGTTCACAACTCTATTTATTAATAAATTTACATCACTAACATTGGTAAATCTATTATTAGCAAAATAAAAATTATTTGTTGAGCCACCGCTTGGTAAATTAAATTCTACAAAACCATTCATAACATAACGATTAATAACCCAATCCGTAGTCGATGAATTTGTATCATAAACTAAATTATTCACAAATTTAAAGTTATGATAATTTTTATTTTCACTGCCAACTATTTTAGCACCCTTTGTAAATGATAATCCATCAATTGTTAAATTATTAGCAGTTGCAAGAATTGTGATAACACCGGTTAAAATGGCTTCTTCTTCTCTTGCTAAAGTATTAGGATTAACTCCTACATTTGGTCCTACAATTGTTAAATTAGCTAATGAAATGGTAACATTTTCATTATATTCACCAGCTAAAATAATAATTTTACTTCCTTCTTTAGCATCTTCCAAAGCTGCTACAAGTGTAGGATAATACCAATCCTCTCCAACACCTACATATAATGCATCTTCACGCCATTTAGCACTAAGTACAATATTTCCTGTTGTTCCTTTTTCAATAGTTGTAACTTTTTGATCATTTAAATACCAACCAACAAAAACTAAATTACCATTTGTTGGTACTGGAAGTCTTGTTAAACCAACTTCGCTATCATATTTAGTTGGCGCATTAGCAGGCAGAGTTCCGCCATTTAAAATATATTCAATTTCCCAAAGATCAGCATTTTCATCAACATATTCAGGAACATCTGTTTCATTTTCATAATAAGTATCCCAACCATCAACGCCCATAAATTTGCTTGCTACTGGTGTAGAATCATAGTAATTATTAGCACCATCAATATTAAAAGTATAAGCATTTTTAATATAATATGTGGCTAAAGAATTCAATAATTTATTATAATTTACGTGAACATCATGAGTATTCTCACCCATATCAGCTGTTGCATCTAATCTAAACAGCATATATGAATTATCTACCTTATTATATTGGAACTCAATTTTAGCAGTTCCTGTTTGAGATCCACTATATTTTACAAAAGTTGTCGCAGCATGACTTCCTGCTGTTTGACCACAATTTTTAAAAGTATTATTTTTGATTTCATATGTTCCTTCACCATAAGATCTAATCCAAATTGTATATTGAGAATAATTTTCAAAGTGATTATTAATAATAGAAACATTTCCCTTTACACCAAACGAAGCTGTACTATCAATTTTAATTCCATCATTATAATTAGCACTATTACCAACAAATGAACAACCTTTAATAGTTAAATTCACAATTTGCATACCGTAAAAAATCATTGGTCTTCCCGTAGATTTTTCATATTTAAGATTTATCAATTCTAAATCTTCAAAGATAGCATGAGCATCATTTGTTTGTGGAACAAAATGAATAGGTGCAGTTGAACTATCTTGAGCGGTAGGGTTCACTGTTGATTCATAACAATAAATATTTGAAAGTTTAATATTGCTAACACCACTAGTTGAGCCAACAATACGTCCTTTTTCAGTTAAAGCAATTCCATCAATAACAACATTATTTGAATAAATTAAAATATCGCTAGTAAAGATTGTTTCTGCATTTCTAGTATCTTTAACTGGATTAATTCCCCAATTAGCACCATTGATGGTTACTGATTTATTAATCGTAAAGCCTTGATAAGTACCTGCTACTACTAAAATAGTATCACCATCTTTGGCAACATCTAATGCTTCTTCAATTGTTGCATATGCATTTTCATCATTTGGATCAACAATTAAATCTTTTTCGATTATTTGTTCTTGTTCCCATTTAGCAACAAGTGTAATATCGCCTCTTTGCTCACCATTAATTTGTTCAATTAATTCATCTTTTAGATACCAACCTAAGAATTTGTATCCTTCTTTTGTTGGAATTGGTAGTAATGTTATTTCATTAATTAAATACTTAGTTGGTAAATTATCACATACACCGCCTTCTAATTCAAAAGTAATTAAATATGCAATTTGTTCCCATTTTGCAAAAAGGGTAACATCGCCTTCTAAACCAACATCTAATTTATCTATCAATTGATCATTTAGATACCAACCTAAAAATTGATAATCTTCTTTTGTTGGTTCTAATAATTCAACTGGTAATGTCAAAATATCATAACCTTGGGGATTATTAGGATTATTAATACCACCATCAAGTTGGTAATAAATAGCATATTTAGTGGCCGTCCATTTTGCATAAAGAGTAACCTTACCACTCATTGATGTATTAAGTTCTATTATTTTATCACTAGTAAATGCAGCATCTAAATACCAACCATCAAAAGTATAACCTGCTTTAGATGGACTATTTAAAATAATTGGTAAATCAGAATCAGCATATGATGTTGGATTATTAGGATGGTTAATCCCTCCATCTAATACATATTCTATTTCATATATTTCTTCTAAAACTGTAACATCAAAAATATATTCACGATATTGTATACCATCAACACTTGATGTAACTCTCGCAATAATTTGTGTAGTACCTTTAGATACTGCTAAAACATTGCCATCATTATCAACTGTTAAAATTTTATCATCATTTGATTTATATGTTATAATTGGATCAACACAACCTTCTTGAGGAACATAAGAAATCTTGTATGTCTGTCCTTTTAACATACTATCTTTCACATCAAATTTCACATCTAATGTTTCTGTATAGACAACATTAATTGTTGTAGTTGCATAAACAGAAGGGTTGTTTTTAACAAAAACTTTTAATTTTGTTGTACCTTCTTTTAAACCTGTTACTATTCCATCAATATAGGTTGCAATGGTTTGTTCAGATGATTCGTATACTAATTCATAATTACTTTCATGTGAATCCTTGACAATCGTAGGCATTACATCTAACTTTTCACCTACTTTAATTGTGTATAATTCTTCATCAAATTTTAATTTGATATATCCATCTGGAATACAAGATACCAAACAAAGAATTACACCAACCATTGATAAAATTAAAAATAATTTTTTTCTTAACTTTAACATTTCTCCTCTTCCTTTCTTAAAAAGATATTTAATTATATCATTTGAAAATTTTTTTTGCAAGCGTTTGCACTCTTGAAGTAAGTTAAGATTATTTTATCTTTCATTGGATCTTATTTGAATTATTTTTTTGTTACAATATAAAAAAATAAACAGAATACTGTCAAAATTTAAGATATAATTATATATAATTTAAACAATTTTTTCCTAGCAAAAAACCTACTAGAAATCTAGTAGGTTTTTAATTATCCAAACTTATTCTGCTTCATCTTCAACAATCATAGTTGAAACTAAGGCTTTAAATTCAGCACTCCATTTTGTATTATATATACCAACAAAATTATTAGTTTGACCATTTGGAACATAAACTTTAAATCCTTCAGGCACTTTATCAAATAAATTATCACTTACATATGTAATATGTGCTGATGTTGTAAAACGAATGCCTGATAATTTAGTATCAGCAAAAGCATTTGCATCAATTGAAGACAAAGTTCCTATTGTGTCTTTTAAAATTGTAGCTACTCCACTAAAATTGCGATTAGCAACAACTAAAGTATAATATGTTGAGGTTGCACTTGCCTTACGATAAATTAAATGATCAATTTCAAAGAAAAATTCATTACCATCTTCAATTATAATTTCAGTTATATTTGGACAATTAGCAAATACATTTGTAGCAAAATCTTTTGTATTAGCAAGTAATGTTACCGCTTGTGAATATCTTGCAGGAATAAATTCAAGTTTAGTTGTCGTTTTGCCACTAGTTAGTGTGGTTGAATATAAAACATTATTGTGTACTTGATATTTTGTTGAACCATCTTCAACAGTGATACTTTCAAGCTTCATTAAATTTGCTAAAGCATTGGCCTGAATTGTTGTAACCGTATTTTTTATTTCAAAAGTTGTTAAATTTTTATCTGGTACAAGATACAATGTTGTTAAAGTTTTATTATATAATGCACCATTAACACTTGCATAATTTTTATTATCAGCACTAACATTAATTGAAACCAATTTTTCACATCCTAAGAATGCGTTTAAATTAATATTAGTTACACCTTGAGGAATATATAATGAAACAATTTGATTACAATTTTTAAATGCTTCCTCACTAATTTTCGTTAATGTTGATGGAAATGATATGGCAACTAATGATTGGCAATTTTCAAAAGCATTTGATTCAATTGATTTAACTCCTTCTGGTAAACTGATTGCCGCAAGTTGAATACAATTTTTAAATGCTGATGTACCTATATGATCAAGAGCACCATCAATTGGTAATTGAATTAAAGATGTACATCCTTCAAACATTGAAGTTGCAATAGCAGTTGCATTAGCTGGTAAACTAATACTATTTAAAGAAGTACAATCTTTAAAGACATTAATTCCAAAAGTTAAAGGTTCGCTATTATCCGTACCAAGGAAAGTGACCGTTTTTAATTTGCTACAACCCTCAAAAGCGCTAAAAGCAATATTTTCAATACCTTCAGGGATAATTACACTTGTAATTGTTTTATTGTTTTTAAATAAACTTTCACCTAAGGCTTTCACTTCAATACCATTAATTTTAGCAGGAATTTCAATATCACCAGCCAAATCGGTTGCATCAACAATTGTTTGTGTCTTACTATCAAATTGGAAAACACTAACCCATCTAGCAACTAAAGTAATATTAGAAGTTACGGGTTTTGTAAAATCATACGGTTGATCGTTCAAATACCAACCTACAAAATGGTATAATGAACGAGTAGGGTCATTTGGTCTAACAAATATTGAACCAGATTTTACCTCAATCTCTTTTACAAGAGTACCACCATTAGAATCAAAAGTTACAGTTAAAGTTTCAACTGGAAATAAATCTGGATTATCATTAATAAATTTATTAAATGCTATATGAATTAAATCTTTAACCGTATTACTTGAAATTGTTGCACCAGACACAGCAATAAACGAATCATCTATAGTTGTACTAGTAGCCCCATTTATTCCCATTGATGCACCATTAAAACTATCACCTTTACCTATAGTATCACTTTGTGTTGTAACCATATTGACAATCTTACCAGTCTCATCAATTCCTACATATAATTTTACAGTAGTAAAATTATTAGCCTTTTCAAGATAATAAATACTTACTTCTTTACCTTCTTTTGTTGCTTTATATTCTGCTTTTAAATTTTCTGTTGCTACTATTGATACTTTTGAATATTCTGCTCCAGCAACTATCTTTTCTAATTGAGTTTTAACTTCATTAGAGATTTCATCTGGATTAACTGGACCAGTTGAATGATCATCTGCAAATTTATTAAATGCTATATGAATTAAATCTTTAACCGTATTACTTGAAATTGTTGCACCAGACACAGCAATAAACGAATCATCTATAGTTGTACTAGTAGCCCCATTTATTCCCATTGATGTACCATTAAAACTATCACCTTTACCTATAGTATCACTTTGCGTTGTAACCATATTGACAATCTTACCAGCCTCATCAATTCCTACATATAATTTTACAGTAGTAAAATTATTAGCCTTTTCAAGATAATAAATACTTACTTCTTTACCTTCTTTTGTTGCTTTATATTCTGCTTTTAAATTTTCTGTTGCTACTATTGATACTTTTGAATATTCTGCTCCAGCAACTATCTTTTCTAATTGTTTCTTTACTGCACTTGAAATTTCACCATCCGCTTCTTCATCTTTATAAGATGCAACAAGTGTAAGATTTGAATTTACTGCTTTAGTAAAATCATATTCAGAATTGTTTAACATCCAAAACTGAAATTCTTTTCCTTCTACTTTTGGTGCAACAATTGCTGTTGCTAATTTTCCTTCTTCAACAAAATATTTTGCATATTCTTGGTTATTAACTTCATATTTTATTTCATAATATGTTCCTAAATTTCTTTTTTTACAACTTATAAATGTAAAAGAGAAAATAATTACCATGAAAAGCAATAATAGTTTAGTAAAAATTTTTTTCATATTTCCTCCTAAAATTTAAAATTTTGATAATATTACTATATTATCATACTATTTATTTCATTATTTGTTAAATGTATTTTTTATATATACATATATAAAAAAGGACATATGAAATGATAAAAATTAAAACTTGAGTTCTATTTTTAAATAGAACCCAAGTTTTTTAACATTATTTAAATTATTTAATTTTTAAAGTTTTTATGCTATAACCTCATAATTTTTAAAATAGCTTTGCCAAATGATTGTTTGATAACTTTCATCACCATTATAATATATTGTAATTTCTAAACCACTTTCTGGAACCAATTCAATATAATCAACAAAATTAGCATAAGGATAATAAATACCTTCTTGATATAAACCTTCAAGGGCAGGTGCCTTATCGCTTAAGAATACTAATTCTTTTAATGATGTACAACCATAAAATGCTTTATCACCAATTGCCTTTAATGTTGATGGTAAAACTACTCTTTCTAAAATAGTATTTTGATAAAAGGCATTTAAAGCTATCTTTTCTACCCCTTCAGGAATGATAAATTCAGAATTTGATGAATCACGATAAGCATAAAGAACAGTCTTTGTTGAATTATATAATACTCCATTTTCATATAAATAATATTTGTTAAAATCTTCTACAATAATTTCTTCAATATTAAAACTTTGATAGAAAATATTTGAATAATCAAAATTACAACAATTATTACTAATGACAACTTTTCTTAAATTATCACAATTAGCAAATACTTGCTCTTCAATATACATTAAATTATTTGACATTATAACTTCTTCTAATCCTGTATTTTCAAAAGCTTTAAATCCTAATTCTTCAATCATATCTAAATCAATATAAACTAAGTTAATAGTATCTTTAAAAGCTTGTGGATACACATATTTTAGATTAGTTGATTTTACTGTCACAATATTTGCACTTTCAAAACTATTATTACCAATTTCTTCAACATTTGCAAGATCAATATTTATTAAATATTTATTTGAAGCAAAAGCATAATCTCCTATTCTTGTTGTTTGTTCTAAAACTTTATATGTATCTAATAATTTACCTGCTGGGAATAATACCAATTCACTTAAATCTTTTGTGTATACAATACCGTCAAATGAATCATAATCACCATTATGAATTTCAAAATTCACCAAACCAGTACAACCAACAAATGAACTTGTAACATCAATTCCTTCAACACCTTCAGGTATTACTACCTCTTCTAAGGATGTACAATTTGCAAAAGCAAAACTACCAAGAGTTGTTAAATTAGTTGATAAAACAATATTTTCAATTGATGTGCAATTATTAAATGCATCTTTACCAATTTCATAGCAATTTCCTAAATCAAGCATTTTAAGCGATGTACAATTCATAAATGCGCCTTCACCAATATATTCAACATTCTCAATGCCAATAATATTCTTAAGATTTATACAATCTTTAAAACTGTTGCTTCCTTGTGAAATCATTGTCACATTATTTAAATCCACTGTTTCAAGTGATGAACATCCTTCAAATGCTCCATAATAAAGGGTAGTGATAGTAGATGGAATTCTGAATTCTTTAAGCGCTTTACATTCTGTAAACATATAATTAAAAGCGTCTTCACTTACACTGCCTTCTTCATTTACAAATTCTACATTATCAGGTAAAACCACTTTTGTTAATTTATCACAACTACCAAAAGCATACGCTCCTATTGTTAATAAATCGTCTGTAAACACAAGTTCACGAACACCTGTATTATTTAATGCTCTTCGACCAATATTTGTAATTATGCCACTATACTCTAAATCAGCATTAGTTAAGCCAAACATCATTGCAATAGGGAACTCTGTAATTTTATCATGTAACGTAATCTTTTTAAGTAATGGCTTTTCTAGTTTACATGTACCATATGATTTATTAATATTAGTTTGAACGCCTTCTTCTGTGAAGGAACTAACAATATTAACTGAACGAATTGCAGCCTCTGCTTGTCCAAAGGCAGATTCTGAAAGTTCTACAATTGTTTCTGGTAAAACATATTCTCCATTATAATCCCAACAAGATGGCGTAAATAATTTTGTCATTTCTTTATTATACATTACTCCACAATCACCGTTAATTAAATATTCATTATCATCAGATGCGGTATATTTAAGTAATTTTGTGGAATCTGCCGAAACATATGCTTCAATTTTATTTAAATTTTTATGGAATATGACATTTTCTAAAAGCGGACACATACTAAAAGCAAAACCACCAATAGTATCAACATTGCCATAAAAATTAACTTCTTTTAATTTTGGTAAATCTGCAAGAGTTGCGGAATCTTCTCTCATAACCATAAAGCCCCAATCATCAATAGTTGTTTCACCAAGTTGACCAACATCACCATAGAAATTAAGTACTGTTAACTCTTTTGCAGCTGACAAGGTAAATTCATTTACATTGCCAAGATAACCATAGAAATTAGCTTCTTTTAGAGCAGGAACATCTGAGAATGAGTTTGCCATATATTCAATATTAGCATAAACCATTAATTTTTCTAATGAATGCAAATGTGTAAACGATTCATATCCCATTTTTAAATATGTCATGTTATCATCACCATCATTTGGTGTTTCTGGTAATGTCACTTCTTTTAATGATATACAATAAGAAAAAGTCATAAAACCAAGTGATTTTAAGTTTGTTGTTGAAAGATCCGCTTTTTCTAAAGCATAGCATAAAGCAAATGCTTCATCACCGATTGTTTCAAGAGTTGTTGGAAAGATTACTTCTTCTAGTGACATAGCAGCTCTAGCAACACCAGAACCAATGGTAGTAATTCCTTCAGAAAATACAATTTTTGTTATATTATTATCTTTTCTAAATACATCATTAGCAACTACTGTTACACCATCAGGAATAACAACTTCTCCACCTATACCATTATAATAATATAATGTTCCATCAACAATAACAAATTCTTCACCTGTATTCTCAACTCCATCTGTTGTAGTAGCTTGATTTGGTGTTGAATTCATATAATTAACATTAAGAGTAGTTACTACTTTATCTGTTTTAGTTTCACCATAATTAACCTTCTGTACATCATCTGTTATATTAGAACCAGTTACAAATTCTGTATATGCTTCAATTAGATAACCATTTTCATTTAAAGCATAGTCACCAATTGCAAGACCTAATTTATTATTATAAATTTTATCCTTATAATCTGTAATATCAACAGTGACAATAGTACTACCTCCACGAGTCTCATCATAAATTGGAAAAGCATTATCACAAATTAATTCAAATTCATCAGGATAAGCCTCTGATTCTGTAAGTAAACCGAAGTATGATAAGTAATGATTATCATATGCTTCAAATTCAAGATAAGTTCTACCATCTTCTTCATAAATTTTTGAATCTAATAAAGTTGGTGCTTCATAATCAAGTGTAAGTGGAATTACTAAAGATTCCTCTTTTTGATCAATTGTATCAAGAACCCCTGTAATTACAATTTCTAGTTCTTGATTACTACCCACTAAAAATTGTGGAATTTCAATATTTAACTCATGTTGCGTAGGAACAAGTTCTCCACTATCATTTAAATATGTTTTACCTACATTTATTGCATAGCCATTAAAATACGATTGACGTGTATACTTATCAACAATTTCATATCTTAATTCCTTAACACTTCTTAAAAGACCAATTGCAACTGAATATAATAAATTATTACCATCATAATTTAAAGCAATCTTATCTGCGGATGCAAGTGGTGCCTCATATCCATCTGGTAATACGAACAATTCATAACTACCAAGTGGGAACGGATATCCCAACATTCCAGAAATATATAGTCCTAATGGAATTGTTGGATAAATTTCATACGTTTCATCGTAATAGGTTGAATCGAAAATAGGTGCATCATCCCAATCACCATAAAAGGCTAACCATGGAATCGAAAGATCTATATTATGATCAACAGCATCTAAAGTAATATATCCTTCAACATACATACCATTAACAAAGTTGTTATCTAAATATGCCTTATCATCATCAGTTAGGAAAATCCTTACTGTAATTTTCGCAACTGAATTAGCATCAACTGTTAATACACCATTTTCATAAGTACCATTTTCTACCATATAATCTCTTTGACTTGCTTCAAGCAAATATGCTTTTTCTAAAATACGACCTGCATCATCAACACTATCAGTCATTACAATACTATCCAAATTATAGGATAATTTTGTTGTTCCCGTATTAACAACATCAAAACTCATATAATAAATACCATCACGACTTGGGTCATCACCTAATTCAAGTTTTGCTCTATCGCTTCCAACAACACTTAAGTAAGCACTAGTATTTAAGGCCGCATCTATATTAACTAATCCTGATCCTTGTTTACGTGGAGTAGATGGTATACCATTTTCATCCTTAATAATATTTGCTGTAGACATTAAAACTTGATATACTCTTGCTTGAAGTTCAGTTTCAGTCATTTGAGGATAGTTTTCTTTCAATGCTTGTCTTACAAGTAAAGCTGCTCCTGCTAAATTAGGGGAAGCCATTGAAGTACCACTAAAATATGCATATGAAATTTCGTTACCATTTTCATCTTGAGTAATGGTTGGAACTGAAGAATAAATATATCCACCTGGAGCAGTAATTTCAGGTTTTAGTTCAAGATTTGGAAGTGGTCCAATTGAAGAAAAACTCGACATTTCGTGAATTTTATTATCCATATTAAAATGAATAATTCCTTCTTTAACTTTTGTTAAAACCGATCCAGAATCGACAGTTATTGTACATGTTGGAATATACAATTCTCCTTCAATAGAGGCTCTAATTTCACCTGGTTCATTATTATAAATAATACACGCAATAGCTCCATAGTATGCAGCCACAAGTGACTTATATTCAAATGATGTTGAACCCCTTGATACTACCGCAATTTTACCTTCTACATCTAATCCCTCATAATCTTCTATATCACCATAATTAGGAACAACAACATATGGCAAAGATAATGTTTTGCTTCCTTTCTCAAAAGGTAATGCTTCATAAAAAGGATATGATTCAGAGGTTGCTGCAAAAACAGCTGAGTTAAAAGTCATATTAGTATTTGCTGATACAAAATAGTCTTTTAAAATAGCATCTGATGATGCAACTCCAAATGATGCATCATATGAAGAAGGTGAGCCTACTAAACCATTATCAGGATTAGAACTTGCACCATTACCATAAATCGTACCATCTCCTGCTTCACCATCATTACCAACAGCCACACAAACATTAATACCTACTGAACCTAATAAATCATAGACTTCATCAATGAATTCTCCTCCATCTCCTTCTGAGGTAAAACCATTAGCAGAACCAAGTGACATATTAATCGCATCAACACCAAGAAGAGCACAATCTCCTAAAGCAGCTATAATATCAGTTGTATAAGCTCCTGGCACATTATCAGAAAAAACTTTCATTATAGCAAGTTGAGCGTTTGGCGCAACGCCAGTGATTTGATCATCATCTCCAGCAATTATTCCTGCAACATGAGTACCATGAGCTCCATGACCATAATAATTAACTGCCATATAACCAGGATCAACAAATTCATCCATATCAGCATAATCAAAACCATAAGGAATCTTTGAACTCTTATATAATTGGTCTGCCTGATAATAATTTCCTCCATTTGCAACATTAGGATATAAGTATTCACTAATACTGGCAATATTTTGGTATGTTAAAGCAACATCCGTCAATGGTTTTTGGAATGCTTGATGATTAGTATCAAGACCTGTATCAAGAATAGCCACTATCATTCCCTCACCTTTATAATTACTGCTTGTAGCAAGAATACCAGTTTCCTTTAAAGCAACATCATATGATGATTCCTCTTGTGGCATATTATATAACTCTGAAATTGCTACTTCTTTTACTTTTGCAAGTGATGATATTGTTTTAATATCTTTATATCTAACCTTAATACCTAATCCATTTAATAATGTTGTATATGAATGCTTAAATTCATATTTAATTTCATTTTCATCTAATAATTCTTTTACTCTACTTTGAATAGTAAGTAATCTATTAATCGTATTCTCACCATCTTTAGTCGAAGCAAATTCGGCTAAAGAACCAACAAATTTGCAATCATTATATTCTTCTATTAAAGATTTTCCTTCTAATTCAATAATAACCCATACTTCATCATTATCATCAAAGAGATGAAATTGATAAGCACTATTTTCATACTTTTTCAAATTATCTAACTTAAAATTAGAAATTTGCGAAAAAGTAGGGCGCGTATTTTCAATTTTTGGTGAATTACTTGTATTATCACCACATGAACATAAACCAAAAATTGATAATACTAATATAAATGTTGCAATGGATAAACTAATTATTTTTTTAATCTTCATCTTTTTTCCTCCCATTACCAACTATACATTTCAATAATCATTAAAATATCTTCTTCCAAATATGCTACTGCCTCATCATAAGCTACTTGAATAGCAGCAGATCCCAAAGCTGTGCTAATTTTGTCAACATAATTTTGATAAGTCATTTCAATTTCTTCAAGTGCATACTCTGCCATCTCTAAAGCATTAATTTCTTCTGCATACGTAGCAAGAAGAGTTTCATACAAATTATTAAAATCTGCTAAACATTTTTCCAAAAGAATATCAGCTATAACCTTATCTTCTTCTATTGTTATAACTTCATCCATTTTCATCTTTGCTTCTTCTAACAAAGTAGTTGTATCCTCATTTAATGGCATATTTCTTAAAATATTTGCATATTCAAAATATATATCTTTTAACTCTTCTTGTTGAACGGCATAATAATTATTCA